>Ga0307510_10005342_pt1 | contig 15291 bp, 6 predicted proteins | sample 12_EM_MG_FD_207224 | JGI IMG/M metagenome (GOLD analysis project Ga0307510, IMG submission 207224) | Populus trichocarpa ectomycorrhiza microbial communities from riparian zone in the Pacific Northwest, United States - 12_EM | ecosystem: Host-associated > Plants > Roots > Unclassified | place...
GTTTTGGTAGTTTTTATTATTTTTAGATTTTATGTTTTTTTCTTTTGTAATTTCATATTTTTATTTTGCTTTCTAGTTTAGGTAGAGTTTCTGGTCTACTTAAGGCTTTGTAATTTCATATTTTTATTTTATTTTATTTTCTAGTTAAGACAAGATTTCTTGTCTATTTAAAGCTTTGTAAACCTCCTGGAGAATTATTATTCTAGAGAAAATAAAACCCGCGAACTTGAAATTTATATCTGCAATCATTTTTTGCTCATTAAAATTCTCGTGTTTTTTCTTTAATTTTTGCTATCTTTAACTTATGCCCGCATCAATATATAATTAATTCACCTATGATAATATATTAGTATTAAGAGTACAATACACATTACACTAGCCAATCAAGCTGGTTCAACATGAATCTAGTCATAATGCACAAGATATATTCTATAACTTTCTATATTCTTAACAAGAGTAGCGAATGTTGCCACCACGTTAAACACAAACAAAAAACAAAAATATTTGGTAGGAAAGTAAGGAGAAAAAAAAGAAGTCTAAGATGGTGGCTTCTTCCTTTAAGAAATCAAAGAAAAGTGCATAAAGAGATAAATGAAAAGAAGAAGAGAATATTAATATAAATAAGTTGGATTTAGTTCAAAAGAAGAGCGATGAGAGTTTGCAACTCATCAAACCCACTTTTGTCCTCCAAAAGAATGCATCTGTTCCCAAAACCCTTAATCTTTGCTAAAGCAAGAAGCGACAAATTCCCTTCTTATGCTTAGGAGTTTTGATTTAAAGTTGTCAAGATAATGATCTTTTTGTGATTCTAAAGTAGCAATATCTTTAAGGTTAAAAGAAGAGATGCTTATCTATGTTTATTATTATTTATTTATTATTATTATTCTTAATCCTTTATTTTTCTACTTTCACTTTAATTTATTTATTTTGAACCCTCATACCGTAACTTTTCTATGCTTTCCAAAGGATGAGAATGTTTGGTTACGAAAATCAAAGAAAGTAAAGTTATTTTCTTTTCTTACAAAACGCATCACAAAGCATGAAAAGTTGTGCTCTTTTGATATTTCTTAGAGAAGATTTTGCTTTTTCCTTCTAAAGCAGAAAAAAGTTGCTTCTCCTTTGCACAACCCTTACGTTATGGATCATACTCTTAACCTTACTTTATGCATTCCTAACGTTCCTTATGGCATTCTATAAACCATAATCAAACTATGGTTTTTTTTTTTTTTTTTTTTGAGGTTTCCAACCCATTTTTTTTTTAAATCATAGTTTGATTATGGTTTATAGAATGCCATCAGGAAATTATTATAATTAGACATTTAAGCATGTATAGTCTAATGATTTTAATTTGTTTAATATAAAATACTGGAAGAGAGCTGTCCCTATATATTATGTAACTCTAAACTCAGCAAACCTCTGGATGAAAAAAAAAAAAAAGTCATAGATTATTGGCTAGAACTTTTTGTTAACGGGTTGGAAAATTTACTTCAACTATATATTATAAATATTAATCGTTCTGCTCAAGTAAAGAGCTCTAGCAGGACATTTCTCTATAAAGTCTTCGCAGCAATAAGGTAGAATATTTTCTTGCTTAGATCACATCAAATGTCGGTATTGAAAAGGAAAGAAAACGGTACAGAAAGAAGAAATTAAGCTTCCATTTAAATAAATATATAGTTTAGAAATTTGAATTTAGGAGAAATCTTAGAGTACTCTAAAAGTTATTACCAACACGGAGAGAGAGAGAGAGAGAAAAATTAGCCTAGGTTAAAATATTTTTATTTTTTATAGGTTTGGATATTATTTATTTTATTTTATTTCATTTTCTTATCGTTCTCTTTTTTCGAAATGAGAATGTAAAACAAGAATTGATAATTAATTTTGCAATGCTCTAGAGCTTTTGCAGAATTTAGCATTTGGGGGTTTAATTGAAGCTTTTGCCCAATCAATGGGGAGACTATTGGTAACATTATGTACACGATAAATTCTTTTTTTCAAAGAGATTATATGAAAAAATTCAAAGAAATGATTTAATTAATTATTAGCCAACTTAATCACACTCTACTTCCAGTCGAATCAAAAATTAAATTTTAACTAAAAATACAATAGAATATACAAGTATTGTTAATTTTTTTAATTAAAAAAATTATTTGTGAACTCAGAATTTGATGGTCGTGTTTAATAAAATAAATCGATAATTTTATGCTGCAATAAATATTAAAAAGAGATGACAATAACCAAAGACTAAATCAAAAAGCTGAGAGATAAACACAAATTAAAAGACCTGATCTTGCATCGCAAGGCACCATTCGATTCTTTTATTCAATTATATTTCAATTTTTTTAAGAAAAGTAATAATTTTAATTTTATTGAAATAAATTAATTTAGAAAATTATAAGAGCAAGTTTAAATAGAAAAAAATATTTTATGATTATTTTAACGCAAATGTATTAAAAAATATAAAAATAATACACAGTTCGCGCATTGATGCAGGAAACATTTTGGCTATGTTATTAAATTTGGTTTGGCCTAGCGAGTCTACATGGAGACCCTTTGACATAGCCCCTTGCTAGACCCGACTTTAAAATTAAATCAGGTTGTAGTTGACATGATGTGACCCGGTTGACATGGTGATCAGACCAATTATGACACGGTTTGACTTAAAAAAAATAATTCAAGATGACATCGTTTGAATTTAAACAAAAAATATTGAGAAGATAGTGTTTTGGATCGATATGAGTTAACCCGTCAAATTCACTACCTAAGTCATAAATTTTGTTATGTTTAATAACTTTGTTTTCTAGAATCTATTTTTATTTTATTAAATGATAAAAAAAACATAAGCAAGAAAACAACCAAAAAAAATTTAACAAAAAAAAAATCATAAAAGATTGTATAGAAATAGTGGTTGCTAATATTGTAAGAAATGCTAAAATATTATTTGAAAACAAAGTAAAAATTGAACAACATTTAATAAAATATTATAACAAATATATTTTAAATTAATTTATTGTAATGAATTTCAATTAAAACTGAAGACTTGTCAGGTCGGGCACTTGCCCAACCCTATTTCAAATTAAATTGGTTTAAAATTGATCTGATATGACCCATTCAACATGCATGGCAAGTTCAAACACTGTCCAATCAACCTGGTTAAAATCTTATTTAACTTTAAACAATATTTCAATATGATGTCTTTATATTTGTTTTTTAAATATTGGCATTACAAAATGTTTCGTATTGACCCGGGTTAACCCACCTACCGGATTGTTTTTTATTTAACCTGGATTGATATTGATTTCTTTTTTTTCTTGTTTTTTAACATCACTTTTTTTTTAAAAAAAAAATTTATCATTTAATATTGGGTTTATTAAAAATTGAGCTTCTTTATTTATTTGCTTTCTATGAGGATAATTTATTTTCACAACCCGAATCGTGGATTTGTCATGCTCACTTGAATTGGGTTGGGCTTTTCAATCATTTTGTTTTTGTTTTTGTGTCAACTTTTTTCCTCATTCTTTTTTTTTTGTTGCTTTGGATATGCTTTTTAGATTGATTTTCTTTTTCCAATCTTATTATTCAACATTAGATTGGTCAAGAATTGGACTTTGTGATTTGTTTTGATCCAGTGATCTCAGTCTCATGACCCACATCATGGGTATGAAATGTTAGTTTGAATTGCCTTTGGTCTTTTTTTTTTACACTGATTATTTTTCGATTTTATTCTTCAACACTAAGTTAATTTATAAAAGATTCAACTTTTTTTCATTTTGCATATTATGAGGATAGTTCGGCCTCATGATTCATGTTGTGGGTTTGTCATTCCAACTTAAATTGACTTAGGGATTTTACATCATTTTATTTTTATGTCAAATTTAATCCTTATTTTTTTAATTGATTTTTTTTTTTGTTTTGGATTCTTTTTTAAAATTAATTTTTTTTTAATTTCATCCTTTAACTTTGAATTATTGAGACTTAGGTTTCGTAATTTTTTTTCTATGTGGTGATTTTGGTCTCATGACCCAGGTTAAAGGTACAAAATGTTAACCTGGATTGAGATTGGTACATTTACTGTCACTACTTTTTTTATATAAAATAATTAAATTATATCATTTTACTGGACCTAATAGGATCTATGACTCAAGTCACATAATTCTTTTTATGTTTTAAAACACACCAGCAGTGCTTAAACATTATTTTTTAAGTTAAAAAAAAAATCAATTCAACTTACGGGCAAGCATGAGCCACCTATCTAACAGCTAATTTATAAGGTGTTTGGATTTTCATCCCTTCTTTTAAGTTCTATACAGATGAACCGCAAGTAATTGGAACATCTAGTGATCTCACTATGTGTTTTCTATGTAGAGAACCATCTTTTCATCCATATACAGTCTTCAATATCCTAGAACTTTTGGTACGAAGAAATGATTCCCAGTTCAAGTGGTAGTCAGAAACTATACTAGGTGGAAGCATCCAATAATCTACTGTCATTTTTAGATTAAGAGTAGTTCGATTAATTCAAGGAACAACAAAGGCACAGGCCCTGGTTCCCCACCCACAAAAGCCTAAGCGGATTTACTAGGAAAGGTGTTATTGTTTGATTCTCTATGATTTGCAAATTAGATTAATGATCATGATGGGATGGCTTAGCATGGTGCTATCTCAAGTGAGAAGCCACTTTCATTGTCCCATTAATCATGAACAATATAATAGATGCAGACAATCATGGTGGGATAATTGGCTGGGTATACCTGAATGTTTTTATATATATGCTCATTAACTATTAGTTAAAGGAAGGGCAATGATCAGTGGCAGCTACGTTTAATTGATAATGTTCTTCCTTTTTCTTACTGGCGCATATAATGATGAAGTTATTGTGCAGTACCAACCCTTCACTTGGTTAACTGAGAACATAATTAACGTAATTTGCTATGGAATCACTTCAATTTTTCAAAGGGGAATGCCTCTAGACTCATGAAATTAATTTCGCTTGGATCTTAGACATCGCACCAAACTAAAATTGAACATATTCATATGAATTGCGATGTGCAATTATGTTTGAATATATAATTAGTTATCTAGCTTCTTGGTGTAAATGAAGCATTTAATTCAAAAATTCAAGCCGTGTGCTTTTGAAAAGGAGGAAAACGACATGTATTGAAATTAATAGGGATATTTTCTGGTCAAGAAGTATGAAAGGAGGATAATGTACATTGTGATTTTACATAATCTCCCTAGGAACTCTACGAGAAGCTAAAAACTTATCAAACAACAATAAATAGAAAATAAAAATAAGAACTGATATTACATGATTGATTTTTTATTTTCTATCCATCAAAACTCTTGAATTTTGAATATAATCCGTCTATCGACGGATTCAAGGAGGCCAATGTCATCAATCGATTGATCTTCCAATATGTTATCATCGTCAACGGAAATATTCAAATCCAGGGATATGCAAGGGGTTGTGTCCTCCATTAATGCAGCACCGGCACCAGCATTGTCTTCTTCTTCATAAGACCCATCTGTTCTCTGCTTGATTGGAGGAGAGCAGGCTCTAGATCTTGAGCTGAAGCTTTCACAGCTCAAAATGATGATAGCATCACTAAGGCCAACTTCTTGACCATTGGAATTGGTTATTCTTCCACTTTCAATAGCTCTTTTGAAACCAATTTGAGAGCAATAATCTGCTTGCTCAACGTCTTCCACTAAGAAAACTCTACGTGGATTGTTTGATGCTGCCTCAGAAAATCTCTCGATATAGCTGCAACTTTGTTCATCTCTTGATCTTTTATTTCTACAATCTTCGGTCGAGTCTGCTCTTGTAGAAGAAAAACTGCTTAAAGAAACTGAAATGAAGCTGTCATTGGAGCCAAAAACTAGCCTGGCCAATTCTTTAGCTATCTTCTCTTTAGCTTCCACATCAACTCCTTGAAAAAACAACCAAGTTTCTTCTTTGGATTCACTGTTTTTCATCTTCCCCTTTCTTCTTATCATGCCAGACCGGCATTGCAAGATAGTGCTTGCTATTTCAGGGATTATATCTCTCTGCCATGGCACTTTTTTCTCCAATGCAATGGATAGGATTTTCAAGTTCTCAGCATTTAGCTCCTTGAACTTGTGGAGATACACCACTTCCATGACATCACTTGATGAAGTTGAGTTTGGAGTAGAATTAGGATTTGATGAAAATGGTAATTGTTTGGTATGATCTTTATGTTCTGGAATGTACATTCTCAAACTTGGTTCATTAATGCTACACTTGTTGAGAGTCCCTGTACCAAGCCAGAAAGGGTGGTCCCTCAATGACTGCTTGGGTTCAACAATGGGCCACTCATTGTGGGTTTGTTGAAAAATAGGGTATTGCTGGTCATATGAAGTAGAAGAAGAAGGTGATACAGAAGAAAATGTGAGGGTTTTCTCAGAAAAGTAGTGTTGTCGGTGGATTGAACTGCAAAATGAGTTCCATTTTCTGCAAAGATCTTTGATTGACATAGAGTTCTGGAAAAGAGAAACCGAGAAATTAGAGAACAGTAATCGCTCAAGACGTAAGCTTCGAGCTTCTGACTACAAGTATACAATTTTGAATTATTGAAGAATAAAATGCGATTAACTAGTTATAATTACCTGATTATCACTATTTTGTAAGTTTTTCTCATTTTTGCATTGTTGAAGCCATGCAGGAAGGCCAGAAGTTGTGGAATCACTGTCACAGGTGCTAGTTGGTAAGCTTCGAGCTTCTGACTCAAACTTGGCTGAACAATCAGCACAGCAAGTGAGCTGTTTATCTTCCCCACCTTCATGTAGAATCCAGCTGCTAGACCCATTTCCAGCTTTGTTTCTTGTGGACTGACATCGTAGATCACTGAAAAATAAAAAAAGAAGGTAAATGAGGATGTTATTAGACTTTGTTGATCATTTATAGAAAAAGGTAAATGATGAAGTTGATGAAGCTACAATTGATATTTTTCACTGCTTTGAAACTCCTTGGATTTTTAAAAGTGCAACTTGCATGGTGCCCATTAATAAAAGCTAAAAGACCACAAAAAAAAAAAAAAAAAAAAAAGAAGCCTATCTACATCTCCTTCCTTGTTGCCAAAGAAAAAAGTGATGAATTTTTGACATTTTAGCATATTATAAATCACATTAAAACTCTGTATATAGCTTTTCTTTCCCCTAACTTGAATTTTGAGTTTCCAAAAGAGAAGGAAAATGGAGTAGGAACTTCATTTCTTTTCACTGGTCCGACATCTATTTCTTTTTTCTTTTCTAAAAGCAGTTTGAAAAAGAAAACTCATTTACTTAGTTCAGAAGAAATTCAAATAATAGAAAGCAAGAATATAGACCCCGATAATGCATACAATTACATGCAACTTTAGCAACTGTTTACCTGTCACTGATGAGACTCAAGCGCAAGCTGCCTGCAGGAATTGTAAGTGGATGGAGGCCCAAAACAGTACCTCCTGATGGATGGCCTGATTTACACTTCATGTAAGTTTGGAAAGTGGCAATCCCCATAAGCCAAAATCTTCCATTAATATTCTCTCCAATTCCACAAGCTAATTTGCCAAGCTCTATGATCATGTATTCCATTGGACAGAAAAAGCACCTTCCTTGCTCACTTGATGAACTACTAGCCCTATTCTCAATAGCCCATTTGAGATCTCCCAAATTCAAAACAACTCCTTTGCCCATGTAGCTTCTCACATGGATTTTAAGCTCTTCGAGTTGATGTTCTACCTCTACCCTAGAGAAATGGCCAAAAGAAGAAACTGGGATTGTTAAAAACTTCACTTCCCTCAAAGCCTCAGGAACATCTCCCTTTTGAACCTTATCAATGACTCCTTTCACCACAACTTCTATACTGGCCAGAGACTCTCCAACAATAACAAAACTTCTCCTCCTTTTGTTCACTAAATTCTCTATGACACACATCACATCTTCGTTTTTAATTGGATCTAAAACTGTTGCTTTTGCTCCAACTTGACTTGAAGTTGGAGACTGTGAAAGGACCAAACCATTGCTTTCCTTGGACTTGCTACTCACAGAAGGAGCACTTTGTGAACATATTTCTAAAGAAACAGCTTGCTCAACATTGCTTTTCACTTGAGTACTAGAGAAACCAGCTTCTCTCATGACTCTACTAACACTAGGATCGTCTAAAATGGATATTATGAGCTGCTCTAACTCTATTTTCACTGCAAGGAGTGGCTGCTGCTGGTTTTCAATAGAGCCACGCCGTTGGTGAGCCTGAGCGCGCTTAAAAGCTGCTACCAAGGCATTAGAGATTGAAGGGAACTGCTGAGAGTGAGTACCTAATATGGGGCTTGAAGTTGAAGCTGGGAGCCGATTAAGCGCGACGTTGAAGCAAAGCTCTAGGGCTTTGCACTGAAGAGGATGAGAGTGTGACTGAAGGCAAGCTGTTCTAAATAGGCCAGTGGAGGCAGAAAGCATGGTGTTAGCAACATGGAGAGGAGTGACTTGGGCATGGCCTCGCCTTCTAGCAAGGGTTACTGCTTGTTTAATAACACTTGCTGCGTCTGCCGTCAGAGCTTGTTGCACTGTACAACCTCCTGCTCTCATCTTCTATCCCAGGTTCTTGTTATGATCCACAAATAAAATATGAAACCGAAAGAAGTTTAAGAATAGAGTGAGATCAAGAAAGGTTTATTGGCTAGGGATTCTAGTATCACCTGCTTTGTATGATCCGAGCTAATTCTTGAGGAAAAACTCATCAATTAAGAAGGAAAGAGATATATTTGAATGGTTTGTGCAGGTTTAAGAGTTCTTTTTTTCTTTTAGGGTTTGACAGAGAGGGTGTGATCATATATATTTGCATCTATTTCTAGTTTGCAAGTAATTAATTCCTATGGAAGATGTTGGTCGCCTAGCTGGAGAGATATAGAGGGGGAGTGTGTGAAATATATGGAAATTGAGGTATGCTTTTCTTGTAGGTGAGGTAAAATTTAGGGTCCAAAGTCGATTTTGTAGTGGAAAGTGGAATGCATGTGCTGACAAGCAGGACAAATGCACCAGTATCAAAGGCAACTCAGCTTTTGCCCTATGTACACCTCTCTCTTTCTTTCTCTAGATCTCTCAAATTTGATAAAGATATGGTTTCGCTAAGTGGGTCTCTCTCTTTTATGCAACCATTAAATAACAAATTAGTTAAGCCATTAACCAAAAATCAACAGCCATATACCACCCGTAGCCAACAAATTAATCTCACCTTTGAGCACATATATTATAGTAACTCATTTAGCCATATGATGAAAGCAACATATCAATAAATGAAAGCCTACATTATAGTACTTAGTGCCCTTTCTGCTATTTAATATAGGAGGGTAAGTTAAAAGACAATCTCAACCCTATCTATCATTTCTTTATTTTCCTTTTCTTTTTCCATGGCAACTGTTAGAGTTACAATATATAAATAACTTAGACAGGGTGCTTGTGCTTTCCCGCGGATCAGATAATAATATTTATTTTCAACAAGAGAAAATTTGTAAATATTGTTAGCATGGTTTTTATATCAATAAAAAATTTAGTTCTGAACTAAAAATATGGTGTGTTTGATAAAAATAAAAAAAAAACTACATGTACTAGCAAATGTTAAAAAAAGCTTTAACGCTATTCAAATATTGCGTCGAGAAGTTAAGAAAAAGATGTATGTTAAAATATTTAATCTTTATGATGTGAGCCACTTTTAAATTTTGTTTTTAACCACGCAACAACAAAGCTTTTCATTTTAAGAAAAGTAATAATATAAACTACAGTGAAAATAATTTAGCGGTATAATTTCTCCTTTTCTTATTAATATATTTATCTTAAACAATCAAAGTAGGATGTCAGATTCAATGGGAGAACCATTTGCTAGTTCCCAAACAGGGGTTTTGTTCCTTATTGTAATGGGACATACATCGTTTATAAAGGGTATGCAATATGGTTTCCAAAAACATAATATAACTCAAACCAATCAAGCAACAAGATTTTTATTTTATATAATGCAACAAAATCATAATTTCTTTTTTGTATTTCTAATCTTCTTTTCAAAAATTTATGAAGAACCAAGATCTTTTTTCAGAGTATTGGTTACTACATAAATCATTAACAAAATATCTTTTATTATCATGTGCATATTAAAAAAATATAAGAACACACCACTCATGCATTATCACAGGGGATGTTTTGTAATCCTTTTTCAAAGACATGCAGAGGAAAGAAAAATGAATAAAGTTTAATAAAAAAATCATAAAGAGTTGTAAAGAAAGAGCGCTTGTTGATATAGTCATAAAAATATATTAATAAATTCAAATTAAAAATGAAACAAAGCAAAGGCCTTTACTTTTAAGGCCCATATACTATTTTAAGTTGTTGGCCCAATAACTAAAGCCCATTTGTTAGTCCATTAATTTAGCCCAAAAACCTTAATACACACACATACACATATCAATCAACATGTGTAAATTAATATGTATTTAAAGAACTTTAATATTAGAAAGAAAATATGAAAGATATGTGTAGAGGAAACTAGCATTGCATTTTGGGAAATATATGTTGAGATTGAAGATGAGATAATTATAGTTTAGTCTATAATTTTGTAAAATTATAATTTTACTCCTAAATTCAAGAAAAATTACATTTTAGTCTATATTTGCATCTATTTTGTTTTGGTAGCTCATATATAATTGTGTCTTCTTCTAGTAAGAAAAAAAATTCAAACCCCAATTATACATCTTATCATCTCTCAAACTTAGTCTCATAACCAGTGTTGTTTTGCTAATTTTAGGTGTCACCTTGATCAATTTAAAAATCATCTTGTTTAGGATTTGGTATTGTTTTTTCTTATATTGAGAGAATCTTTGGGTTATGCATCTATTTTCGGTTCTAGTATCCTTGTGATTTTATTGCTACATTTTGGTTTTGACCGAGAGTGTTTTGCTCTTATACTACCATAGCTAGCTTTGTATGTCTTTTTCTTGTCTTTACTTTGTGAATAATTAGATTTGGTTGTTGATAATCCTAGGGCTAAGTTTTTTTTCTAAGACTCCCAAGTTGAGATGGTCCTCATCCTCATTATAATTAGACTGTGGTTTTTAGGAGGGGAAAAAGAGTCATGGTGAGAATTAAGAGTCAGAAGAGAACAGTAAGAGACATGGATCCTTAAAGAAAAATATAGGAATGAAAAACTAATTTTAAAAAGTGAAAGATTAGATCTTTGTGACTATGAGATTTTTGGGTGAGATAGTCTTGAATATTTTAGTGTGGGAAATTAAGAAATTCAGTTTTCAAAACAAGAAACCAAGGTGTCCTAGTTCATAGTTCGGTTCAATTTAACCTCTGATTGTCGTCTAGCTTAGGTATATTTCCTTAGTTTAGATGTTTGTAATAATTCTTTTTGTGATATGTAATTGTTTGTAGGCCTATTGTGATATGAAATTGTTTGTGATCATAAATCTTAAAATATCATTAATATTATGATATGCAATTGTCTATGTATATGAAACTCAAAGATATCACTATAACAGTTAGAAGAGAATGTTGATAAACTTTTGGACTATGGGGTTGGATTCTAAGTTATTCTAAGTTACTATTTTCGTACAGATAGTTTCATTCACTTGTATATGCTTATAAAATTGGAATCTTTGGATTAGATATATGCTAGCTTTGATGGTTACTTGTTATAAAAAATTGCTAAATGATAAAATCTATTGACATTAAAAAAATAGAGGATGGGAAGTATCCTAGAATTTTATACTACTTGTAAAGGTTGTTTTGTGTTTGTTTATCCTTTGTTTGACTTTAACTGTGTGCAATTATGGAGAAGCTTATGGTTTTTTTTTGTTGATATTTCCTATATTATAGATTTGGTAGAGTCCTTTTTCATGTTCTTTAAAGTCAGTATAAACTAACCAAAGTACATCTTCTAAAAGATTTATGTATTTCTCAAGTGTTGTGCTTTACAAATTATTTTCTTTCATTTAAAAAACTATGTTTTGGCCGGGACCCTTTGATAGTTTTTCTCGTATTGGATTTGATAAGTCTTTGGTCATCTATATATTGTTACTACATTAGGCTTTTGTTTAAAAATAGAATTTGCATAAGAACATTACCATTTTCTAGTTTGTTTGCTTTGAGTTTCAATCGTATCAAAGTCACTCATTCATGCATGTTGGACCTTGAAACAAGTTTACAAGGCTTGTCGAGTTTTGGCTCACCCCAAAAAACCAAATAGGTTGACATTCAAAATTTTTCAAAACAATCCATCTTTGATTTTAAAAATCATATCCAAAATATCTTTGCTATCCACTCTTGGTATTTAAGGTAAACAGACTGAATATGGAGCATTGCTTTAGATATTAAGATGAGTAACCTATTTCTTTGATTTTAAAAACAAGTTTTAGAATTGGAAAAAGTCCAATATTCACCAAGAGATTGGAGGTATTGGCCTCTTAAAAAATCTCAAATATTGATGATAATCAGTTGTCCACTTACTATATATGATTATACATATATGAGTTATAGAATCGGTGTATACAACACTCATGAGGGGAAACTAATAAAAATTAGATTATAAGAAGGTGATTTTTAAATAACACATCTTAAAGATAAGTGAACCCCAAAAAGGTTATTCATCAAAACTTAGTCCATAATAGAGTTTCATGTCACTAAATCCTATTTCAAGTGGATGAGTTCATGATGGTCATTGCTTGGAGAGGACTGGAGCATACAATCTTCATTCATTTAGCAAATACTATGAGTGAATCTTAGGTACTATAGGAATAATGAACCTTAACAAAGCATTATTCATACATCCTTCCTGGGATCTAGGTTGGGTCCAATAAATCCAATATAAGTCCATTGATTATTCATTGGTATGACTTAGTAAACTATTAGTCACATGTCATGATCAGGAGTAACCAATTATAGACAAGTCAATTCACTAGTTGTTATCGAAAGATAATAATTGGGATAGGCAAAAATAAACATCTTAGGGTTTAACTCATTACAGTACACTCACTATCATTCATATAAATAGACCATTGGTAGATTAAGCATAATAGACTATTAGAAATGAAAGACAAGAGTAGCAATGCATCTTACCTTAAGTACAATGATTTAGGATGATGATTACTGTCATTTAGCATAACCAGTTCATTACCTTAGAGCTCAAGGTTTAGGTTTAGGTTTTATATTTTAATCTACCACCTAGTCAATTATGTTCCATTTAATTCTATTTGCATGGCCACATATCTTTAAGGCTAAGAAATGGGAAACATTTCCTCTGTTACATGAATCCAATTTTCCTTTCATCCGTGAAAAGCTATTTTTTTCTCAACAATGCTTTTATCATTTAATCTAATAGCCTTTTATGAAATAGGAATATATTTGATAAATATTGATAACTCTTGGATAGAGTATTATAGAAATCCTAGCTATTATAAGCTTAATAATGGAAAATTTCATTGTTATTACTCAAACAAGCATGAAAAGTATACTTGGATATTCATTCATAGGTCAAATTAGATATGCAATTGGTGGAATAATTATTGTAGACTCAAATGATGGATATGCAAACACAATAACTTATATGTTCTTTTGTATCTCTATGAATCTAGAAACTTTTGCTTGTATTGTATTATTTGTTCTACACACCAAACTAACAACATTCAAGATTATACAAGTCTATACATAAAAGATCCTTTTTTTGCCCACTTTTTAGCTTTATATCTTTGATTCCAAGATCTCGGATTGAATTAGCGTTGACCAAAAAAACTTGCTTAAGTTTGAATGAAAGGCAATCAATTTCTAGGTTTTGATTGGATCCCGTTGAAACTTAATCTTTCTTAGCCCTTAGTGCTCATACTACAATTCATTTTAAATTTGCAAAGCGAATTTTGCAATATATTGATAACACTCTCAAGTATAGCCTATCTATTTTTTTTTCATCTTCTTCATTCTTTCTCATAGTTTATTCTAATACTGATTAGGTTGACTACCCAAAAAACACTCATTGATTCACCACTAACTCAGTCATTTATTATGTCGAAACTTTAGTTTCTTAATCCTCTAGCAAGTAACATATTATCTCTCAGTCCAACACTTAGGTTGAATATCATATTGTTTCATCTATTATGGTTTACGTAGTTTATCTTTGGAATCTTTTTTTTTTTTTGTGATCCAGGGGTTGTCACTTTTTCTCCACTAGTATTGTTTTAATTATAGCAATATGAGTATCACTTGTTCCACCTTTAATCCTATTTATCATGCTCATACAAAGCACTTGGATATTGATTTTTATTTTATATTTGAGAAAGCTTCACATGATACTTTCTTCATTCAATACATTACTAATGAGAACTAGGTTGTTGATATCTTACCTAAATATCTTTTTATTGCATGTTCCACTAACCTTCGAGACAAGATTAACATTTCCTATCTATGTTTAACTTAAAGAGGCATGTTAGAGTATTTACTGTATATAATTACATTTTCTTATGTATATTTATTTTTATGGTGGCTAGTTATGTTATGCCATATGGCAATTTACTCTCATGTAATCATAATATAAACTCATTTATGCATTATATAAAGGTTAGTTTATAGATATAGAAAAATCCTTTAAGCAACAACTATTTATGTGTACTGTATGAATTAATGTTGACTAATATAATTGGAAAAATAAATTTGTATTTTCAAATAAATTCAAATTAAATTTCACTAAAAATGGAAGAGATTAATTAAAGCCTAAGAGGGAATTAAGGCTTGCCATGGATTTTGGCAACGATTCTTTTATTGTATTACTTCTTTATTTGTTAAGATTTTCTAGGTTTTGAGGAGTTCTATACAAGTTCAATGCATAATTTGATAAAAATAAGCATAAATTTTTATCCGATTGTTGGATAAAGTTGTGAATTTATCAAAATATTATAAAGGGTTAATTATATAGGGTCAGCTGGCTTTGATAACTATTTTTGTTTTTAGATCCAAATTAGGCTTGGAAAGTACTATTTTAGAATTTTCTTTATTTTTCTTGTTTTTGTAATTGTTTTTCCTATTCAGATTATGACTTTTAATTTAGTTAGGATTTTTACTAATTATGACTCTTTTTTTCTTGCATTTAAACAACCTTGTAGGGTTTTGTTTTTTAAAGAGAATTTATGCAAAAAAAAAAAAAGATTTTTCTAAACACATTAGAGTTTTCTCTATAATTTTCTCTACAATCAAGTGCTATAACTTTAGAGAGAATCCTAGTTTATTTTCTACATTTTAGGAACGTGAGATTTTAAG
>Ga0307510_10005343_pt1 | contig 15291 bp, 10 predicted proteins | sample 12_EM_MG_FD_207224 | JGI IMG/M metagenome (GOLD analysis project Ga0307510, IMG submission 207224) | Populus trichocarpa ectomycorrhiza microbial communities from riparian zone in the Pacific Northwest, United States - 12_EM | ecosystem: Host-associated > Plants > Roots > Unclassified | place...
GACCGAAATCAACAATCATACCTGGGTGGTTATCAATACCCATGATAAAGGTGTATTTCCGGCAGTATTCGGTATGCCGTTACATATAAATCACGACGCCTCCTTCAGCTCAAGATATAACTACGCTATAGAGTGGCTGATGCCTTATATTACTATAGTATATATGATCGGGCTGCTGTTTAATACAGGGCAGCTGGTATGGTCGCGTAAAAAGATCAACCACATCAGGCAAACCATGAGCATCGACGTTCAGTTGCAACTCAAGGTTGATCAGTTTGTTTCTATGCTTAACATTACCGATAAGGTACGTTTCGGCCTGAGCAGGTTGGTTGACGCCCCTTGTATGATGGGCTATTTTAAACCGGTTATTTTATTACCATTTACTTTATCCACCTATTTGTCGGCCGAGGAGATCGAGATCATCATCCTGCACGAGCTGGCACACATCAAACGCAACGATTATCTGATCAACCTGGTACAGCAGGCTATGTCGGTAATGTTGTTTTTCAATCCATTTGCACAATTGATCAATCGCATTATCAACCAGGAAAGGGAAAATAGCTGCGACGATATTGTAATAGAGGCCTCTAAAAAACCTTTGGTGTATGCGCATGCACTATTGAAGTTAGAACAGACCCGTCAGCAGGAATGGCAGCTAGCACTGGCAGCTACGGGCAAAAAGTACCATTTATTAAACAGAATTGAACGCATCATGAAAACGAAGAAACCAATTGGCAATGCACGCCATATATTACTTGCCATAGCCTTGCTCACAGCAAGCGTTACGGGCCTTGCATGGTTAAATCCAACCATCGCTAACGGCAAAATATCATTTAATAAAATAAAACCAGCCATCATCAGCGAACTATTTGCTGATACTGCAAAAAAGAAAACCACTAAGTACCATCACAAAACAGCCACGACTAAAAAATCGGCGGTAAAAGCTAAACATTCCGAAGATTATGATAATTACGGCTATAACGATGCTCAGCTTGAAAAGCTTTCAAAAGAAATAGGTAAGTATGGCGAAGCCATAGGCAAATATTATGAAAGTCCGGAATTTAAAAAACTGACAGAAGAAATGGCTGAAAAAGGAAAGGCGATGGGCGATTTTTATAATAAGCCTGAGTTAAAGGAGATGCAGGAAAAGATGCAGGAATTGTCGTCCAACTTCAGTAAAAACTGGGGAGACAACGGCGAAACAGGCAAAATAAGCGGACGCATGGGCGAACTGGGTGGTGAAATAGGTAAATATTATGGTACTCCCGAGTTTAAAAAACTAAATGAAGAGTTAGAGAAAAAATATGGAATACCACATGATCGCAACTATTCCCGCGATGATGATTTTTATCAAAGCGACAACTATAAAAAGTACCAGGAGGAATTAAAGTCACATGTATCACCTGCAGAAAAACAGCGCGAAGAAGAGATCAAAAGATTGGGCGAAAAAATGAAGAGCCATTATGATTCACCTGAAATGCGTAAAACACAACAGGAAATGCAGCTAATGGGAGACAGTATGAGAAAAGCTTATCATAATCCGGACATGGAAAAAGTGAAGGAAGACATGAGAAAACTGGGTGAACAAATGCGTGCTTATCAAAACAACCCGGAAATGAAAAGGGTTAAAGAGAAGTTACGCCAGGCGGAGGCAAAAATGCGGGCTTATATGAAATCGCCTGAATTCAGAAAAAGTATGGAGCGAATGAAAAGAGACGCCATGAACTTCAAAATGGACTGGAACGACAATATGAATTTCAACATGAACATGGATAAGCCTGAGAAACCAGAAGCTCCTGAAAAACCCGAAATAGAAAAACCGGAAATAAATAAACCTGATGCGCCAGAGAAACCGGAAGCTCCTGAAAAACCAGATACAAGTGACAAGCAGTGATTGGTTGATCAGAAATTAGTTAATTAGAGATCAGGCTTTAAGATTTTATAGCGATGGGTTTGAAACTCGTCGCTATATTTATGAAAAGTCGATCCGATCACTTCGTCACCATCCAACTAAAACCGTAATTTAGTATCCTCAAAAAGGATACTTTTTTTATGCTTCAAAAGCTCGTTATAAACAACTACGCATTAATAGATAACCTGGAGATAAGCTTTGGCAACAGACTAAATATCCTGACCGGCGAAACCGGCGCAGGCAAGTCGATCATATTGGGTGCATTATCCCTTATACTCGGTCAGCGTGCCGAAAGCCGCTATTTTTTCAATCAGCAGAAAAAATGTGTAATCGAAGGGATATTCAGTATCTCCGGCTTCCATTTAAAAAACTTTTTTGAGGAAAACGAGCTGGATTATGAAGCTGAAACGATCCTGAGGCGGGAAATATCTGCCGACGGTAGATCGCGTGCCTTTGTTAACGATACCCCGGTTAATTTGACCACGCTGAAGCAATTGGGCGAAAAGATGATCGATATACACTCTCAGCATGCTACGCTCGAAATTAATGACCCGGATTTTCAATTGTTGGTAGTGGATTCTGTTGCGGGGCATGGAGAATTGTTGAGCGATTACGAATCAAAATATCGTGCCTATAAAAAATCAACTGCGAAGCTACAGCAACTGATCAGCGAAAGCGACAAGGCCAAGTCAGACCTGGACTATTACCAGTTTCAGTTTGATGAACTGGAAAAAGCCGGACTGGCAGAAGATGAACAGGAGAAACTGGAACAGGAGCTATATACCCTTAACAACGCTGAGGAAATAAAGCGAAACCTGTTGGGCGCGTATTACCTGATGCAGGAAGGCGAAACATCAGCCTTATTGCAATTGCGCGAGGCGGGGCATCATTTATCCACTCTTGAGAATTTCAATCCATCGATTGCGGAACTGCATGAAAGGTTGAAAAGTTCTTTGATAGAGCTCAAGGACATCGCATTAGAAATTGAGAACCTGGAGCAACGCACCCACACCGATGAGGCCCGTGCAGTTGAAGTAAACGAACGATTGAGCCTGATTTATAACCTGCAAAAAAAACATCGTGTAAGCACCAATGCCGAATTACTTCAGTTAAAGGAAGAGCTATCTGATAAAATACAACAAGCGCTTTTTGGCGATGAAGAAATAGAAAAACTGCAGAAGCAGATCGCGGCTGAAAAAAAGGAATTGGAAGATCTGGCTGCACAATTATCTGCTAATCGCACCAAAGCTATCCCCGATATCGAAAAGCAAGTGATAGCGGCTTTAGCTGAAATGGGAATGGCAAATTCAACTTTGAAGATCGAGTTGGTTGCCCTCACACAATTAGGAACCAACGGCACAGACCAGGTGCGTTTCCTTTTCTCGGCCAATAAGGGGCACGCCCTTTCCGAGATGAGCAAAGTAGCTTCCGGTGGTGAGCTTTCAAGGCTGATGCTTTCTATTAAATCACTTATAGCGAAATATACCGCCCTGCCTACCATCATTTTTGACGAGATCGATACAGGCGTATCCGGCGAGGTAGCTAATAAAGTTGGGCAGATCATGGAGCGTCTATCAGAAAACCTGCAGGTGATCACCATTACTCATCTGCCACAGATAGCCAGCAAAGGGCAAAGCCATTATTTTGTATACAAGGATAATGAAAGCGCTATCACCTATACCCGCATCAGGCAATTGGATGAACAGGAACGTATTGTAGAAATAGCCAAAATGCTGAGCGGTGATAAACCGGGCGAGAGTGCGTTGCAGAATGCAAGGGAGCTTTTAGGAAATTTACGATTTTAGATTTACGAATTACGATTTTTAGGCGTTTGATAAATTCCCCTTCGGGGTTCATCAGCAATCCAAATTCGTAAATCGTAATTCGTAAATATAATTATAACTTTACCCCCCAATAAAACCAACCAACATTATGGCTTATAACTTACTAAAAGGCAAAAAGGGTATCATATTCGGAGCGCTGAACGAGCAATCCATTGCATGGAAAGTGGCGCAGCGTGCAGTACAGGAAGGCGCGCAGATCGTCCTTTCAAATTCGCCGCTGGCATTGCGTATGGGCGAATTGAATAACCTTGCTGCTGAGTGCAATGCACCTGTTATTGGTGCGGATGTAACCAGCAATGATGACCTTGAAAACCTGTTTACTAAAACCATGGAACATTTTGGCGGCGGTGTTGATTTTGTGCTGCACTCTATCGGTATGAGTGTCAATGTACGCAAGAACATCCCCTACTATGAAAACAATTACGAGTTTACCCATAAAGGGTTTGATATTTCGGCATTGAGCCTGCACCGCATGTTACAAATTGCTTTGAAGCATGATGCCATTAATGAGTGGGGTTCTGTTTTGGCACTAAGCTATATCGCTGCACAACGTGTATTCCCTGATTATAACGATATGGCCGATAACAAAGCCGTATTGGAAAGCATTGCACGTAACTTTGGTTACTATTATGGCACTAAAAAGAAAGTGCGTATCAATACGGTATCTCAATCACCAACCCGTACTACTGCCGGATCAGGCGTAAAAGGCTTTGAGGGATTTATCAATTATGCTGAAAAAATGAGTCCGCTGGGTAATGCCAGTGCTGACCAGTGCGCTGATTATTGCATCACCCTGTTCTCTGATCTGACTAAAATGGTTACCATGCAAAACCTTTTCCACGATGGCGGCTTCTCATCTACCGGTGTGACCCAAGAGGTGGTGGAGCAAATGGAAAAATAAAAATATAGCTATTAGCAAAAAAGGTGTGCTGAAATTCAGCACACCTTTTTTATTTAAAGTTTTAGCACCGATTAATTTGAGTAAACCAGTACGATCTTCACCTTAATCGGATCAGTCGGCTGCACTGCTGTAACGCCATCAGGGGTTTGCGCATAAAGAGTAATATTTCCGGCATTGTAAGTATAGCTGTAGGAAAGATTACCATACACCTCAGGTAATTGCTCATAAGTATTTCCCCCATCGTAAGAAATAGACACGATCACCCCATCGTACGATGCGGAAGCACCATCTATTTCAGGAACATCCAGAGGAGCCTGATAAGACTTAACGCCTCCGGGATCTGTGAATAATGTCCAATCAGATGAAGTTATATCAATGACGATAGTTTTATTTGGGTTTGGGGTAATATACTGTTTGGTACATGAGGATACTGACAATAATACTACTGCGCAGCATACGATAGATAATAGTTTTTTCATATAAGTTGTGTTTTTATAGATTAGAACAAATTAAACAAAAAAGGTTTAAAATGCTAGGCATTTATTTTTTAGGCTTTCATCTCTTAAACGCATTTGCTATACTATTATTACTCCCTTTTTAGCAAAAACGATACATCTGTCATAGACTTTTTGCAACATTTGGGGAACTCATTCATGTAATATGTGGATTACAATCCACATATTGTTGTTGAAACATCTTATATTTAACTATAAGATACACACGGCATAATGATTGCCTCTGGTTGCATGCCGTTTCACCCCGCGGTAATAAAATTTATTAAAAATCAAAAAGGCAACTGTCCCCCTAATAGACGCCGTATTAGTAGCAACAGATTAAACCTTAAGAAACAATGGATCCTTTTAATTCTAAATTCATACTAAAAGAAAAAAGATGGCTGTGGATAGACTATGACAAAGGCATCAGCATTATGCTGGTAGGTTATGGTCATTGCCTTGATGCACTTAACGGCCATGCCGATTTAAGTGGATATCCGTTTTTTAGTTACATAGGTACTTTTCTTTATGGTTTCAGGATGCCGCTATTTTTTATAGTTTCCGGGCTACTTATAAGCAGAAGCTTAAACAAAAAGGGAGTTAATGGCTATGTGAGTGATCGTACCAACAATATTTTGTTTCCATTGCTGGTATGGGGATTCATAGAAATTTCGATGCAAATAATCGCGGCGAGGTTCACGAATTTAACACATAATGATGGCGTGGGGCCCACTTCGTATTTTAATCTCTTGATCGATCCGCGCCAAACGGGCCATTTCTGGTATCTCAATGCATTATTCTGCATTGGTGTAATATACGCTGTTATCAAATCAACGTTAAAGCTGAAACCACTTGCGCATGTATTATTGGGGTTAGGTTTCTTTTGCGCGTCAGCTTATATCCATGTAAATGATATTAACGCGGGCTTTTTGACCGACGTATTTGAGTACTACTTCTTCTTTGCCCTGGGCGACCTGATATCCAATGTAATGCTGGATGAGAAGAATATCAAACGTTTCTCATCATGGAAGATATTCTTTCCGCTGCTCGCTGCTTTCCTAACAACTCAGTATTTTGCAACCAAAATAAACGTTCAATCAAGTTCCTATGGCAATGACCTGGTGGAACATAAATTACCTTTCTTTTATTTATTCCAGGCACTGATTGGCTGCGCTATATCGATCAATTTTTCTTTCCTGCTGCAAAAATATAAAGTATTTACCTGGATACGTATTGTAGGTTACCACTCGCTGTTTGTGTATTGTATGCAGGTGATCGTCATGACATTAGCACGTATATTTTTCCAAAACTTTTTACATATTACGTACATCCCCGTTCTTATTATGCTGGTATGGTCATCGGGTATAGTGTTACCGATATTCCTCTACAATCTCTGCCTGAGGTATAACTTATGGTGGCTTTACACCTATAAAAAGCCGGCAAGGGCGGTGGAATATCTACGCAATACAAATATCTTTAGTTTTAAAAGACAAGCCCAGGAAGTGCCGGAGGTCTAAAAAAGCTATAGATGTTATAATAATATAAAAGGCAAGCTGTTGATTTCAGCTTGCCTTTTATCATTTTGTAGGTTATCATAAAAGCTTACTCAGGATCCTTGACAGTCTTTTTTGATTCTTCTTTCAGATCAAGTAAGTGGATAAAAAGGCCTGTCTCAATAACACTCACTATAACAAATCCCACAGAGGAGCAAATTACTTTCCACTCAATATGTACCGCGATGGATTTGATGATCACCGAAAAACAATATATTGCTACTAGTAATGTGATCACAAAAGCTGTTTTAACCTCTTGCGTATAATCATATAATTCGTCACTTTCCATATACTAAAATAATTATTTTAATATTTATTTAACATAAGTTGCAATAAAAAGTTTTATACATTTAATTGATTCTTAACAGTTTAACCAATAAGCGAAGGCTGTACAAACAAAAAACCCCGTCAGTGTGAACCAACGGGGTTTTTGTTATTTATAAGTGAAACAGCTTATTCCTGTTCTTCTTCTTTTTCCTTCGGCTTTTTACTTTCGCCTTTTTTGCTTTTGTCTAACACTTTTACCTGGTCAGTTTCCTTATCGTAATCTACTTCCATAATGTCGCCTTCAACCAGTTCGCCTTTTAGTATTTCTTCAGCGATAGGGTCTTCCAGGTATTTCTGGATAGCGCGTTTAAGCGGACGGGCACCAAATTGAGAATCGAAGCCTTTCTCAGCGATAAACTCTTTGGCATTATCGGTAAGTGTGATCTTGTAGCCCAGGCTATTTACCCGGCCAAATAAGAATGCCAGCTCGATATCAATGATTTTGAATATTTCCTCTTTACCTAATGAGTTAAACACGATCACATCATCAATACGGTTCAGGAACTCAGGAGCGAAAGCGCGTTTCAACGCATTTTCTATTACCCCTCTTGAGTGTGCATCAGCCTGGTTATTTTTGGCCGAAGTGCTGAAACCAACACCCTGTCCAAAATCTTTCAGCTGACGTGCTCCAATATTCGAGGTCATGATAATGATCGTATTCCTGAAATCTACCTTGCGACCTAACGAGTCGGTCAACTGCCCTTCGTCCAGTACCTGTAACAGGATATTGAACACATCAGGGTGAGCTTTTTCGATCTCGTCCAGCAGGATTACTGCATAAGGCTTACGGCGAACTTTTTCGGTAAGCTGACCGCCTTCTTCGTATCCTACATAGCCCGGAGGCGCACCTACTAATCTCGATACTGCGAATTTTTCCATATACTCGCTCATATCTATCTGTATCAATGCATCCTCGGTATCAAACATAAAACGTGCAAGCTCTTTAGCCAGTTCGGTTTTACCCACGCCTGTTGGGCCCAGGAATATAAATGAGCCGATAGGCTTTTTGGGATCTTTCAATCCGGCACGTGTACGCTGTATAGCGCGGGTCAGTTTTTTAATAGCTTCTTCCTGGCCAATGATCTTGGTAGCAATGGTTTCCTGCATGTTCAACAGCTTCTGGCTGTCAGCTTGTCCTACACGCTGAACCGGGATACCGGTCATCATGGCTACTACTTCGGCTACATTATCTTCGGTTACAGTGTAACGTTTTGATTTTGTTTCAGCTTCCCAAACCGCTTTGGCTTGCTCTAGCTCTTCCAGTAAATGTTTTTCAGTATCACGCAGTTTAGCTGCTTCTTCATACTTCTGGCTGCGAACAACTTTATTCTTTTCGATCTTGATCTGCTCGATCTTAGCTTCTACATCCAGGATATTCTGCGGAACATGGATATTGGTCAAATGCACACGTGAACCTGATTCGTCCAGCGCATCGATAGCTTTATCCGGTAAAAACCTGTCAGTAATATATCTTGCCGTTAAGCTAACGCAAGCATTAATTGCTTCGGGAGTATAAGTTACGCCATGGTGCTCTTCGTATTTGTCCTTAATGCGGGTCAATATCTCGATAGTTTCATCAGGAGTAGCCGGTTCAACCATTACCTTCTGGAAACGACGGTCTAAAGCACCGTCCTTTTCAATATACTGGCGGTATTCGTCCAGCGTGGTTGCGCCGATGCATTGTATTTCGCCCCTTGCTAAAGCCGGTTTGAACATATTTGATGCATCCAATGAGCCTGAGGCGCCGCCGGCACCAACAATAGTATGTATCTCGTCGATAAATAAAATTACATCAGGCGATTTTTCCAGCTCGTTCATTACCGCTTTCATGCGCTCTTCAAACTGGCCGCGGTATTTGGTACCTGCAACCAATGAAGCTAAATCAAGCGTAACTACACGTTTATTGAACAATACACGTGATACTTTGCGCTGAACAATACGTAATGCAAGGCCTTCGGCAATGGCTGATTTACCTACACCAGGTTCACCAATCAGTATCGGGTTGTTCTTTTTACGGCGTGACAGGATCTGTGATACCCTTTCAATTTCTTTCTCACGGCCTACAATCGGATCAAGGCGGCCATCTTCGGCGGCTTTGGTCAAATCACGACCGAAATTATCCAGTACCGGGGTTTTTGATTTAATGTCAGATACTTTCTTAGGCTGGCTGAAAGAGTCATCCTCTTTAAAGTCGTCCTCGCCACCAGTCGGTGAGCCCGGCATTTCGTCGGTCACATCATTTTTGTGCGATTCAACTTCGCCCTTGAATATCTCGTAGTTAACATTAAACTGCAGCAATATCTGCGATGCTATATTATCCTCGTCGCGTAAAATGGACAGGAGCAAGTGCTCCGTACCAATTACGTCACTCTTAAATATTTTAGCTTCCAGGTAAGTGATCTTTAATACTTTTTCCGCTTGTTTAGTCAGCGGGATACTTCCAATGTGAACATTGGTTCCGATGGTGCCTTTAACGGCATCTTCAACGGAGCGACGTAATTTGGCGGTATCAACGTTCAATCCTTTCAGCAATTTAATTGCAATACCGTCACCGTCGCGAATGAGCCCAAGTAAGAGATGTTCGGTACCAATATAATCATGGCCAAGGCGTAGTGCCTCCTCCCTGCTATATTGAATAACATCTTTAACTCTCGGCGAAAATTTAGCTTCCATATAATACCTTTCCAAAAATTATGTACGTCCTAATTTAACAAATAGTTTCCTCTAAATATTAAGACGCCTGCTTTATTCTATACTTTAAGTCAACAATTCTGCCAACTATAATCTCTCTGCAAAAACAGACACTATTATGATACGCAATCTATCAAAGAAAACTTTTATTCCAAGTATTTGTTGACAAAAAACTGTTGTAACAGGGATTATTTACCATAATCTTATGCTATAACCTATTGACAATGAAACGCTCAAAAAGTTTAACATTTTACAATCTTCACTATATATAAAGAACAGCTAAAACAAGAAATTTCGTCACCCGGAGTATGACATTACGACACTATGCCCGTTTACTCAATTAAACCCGGTAATCCTTTATACGTGCCTTATTCAAAAATGATTTTTATTTTGTCAATTAATTTACATAGTTATCAAGATTTCCACAAGACTGTTGATTTAATTACGCATCCGTGTAAATTCCATCAACTAAAAACTCAAAACCCGTAGCTTTATTACTTTAATATATAGACGGTATTGGGCGGACTTATGTTACAAGTTGACCGGTTGGATTAGGTTGATCGGGTTAAAATATCCAGAGTCAGAAACTTAATCACCGGTATACAGCAATCAACTACAAAACAATTGCTTTTCTATCAAATTTAAGCATATTTGTGACCCCAAAGAAATTATTGCGTCAGTAAATGAATAAATGCCCGATTGGCCCTTATTTTCCATATTTCACTGATCAATAATTCAATCATTTACTAATTAAAAATATGGCAGACGAAAAGATAATTTTTTCAATGGCCGGAGTGAGCAAGGTCTATCCTCCGCAAAAACAGGTTTTAAAGAATATTTATTTGTCCTTTTTCTATGGGGCGAAGATCGGTGTGATCGGTCTCAACGGATCGGGTAAATCGTCGCTTTTGAAGATCATTGCCGGATTGGATAAATCTTTCCAGGGCGAAGTCGTATTTGCTCCGGGATATACCGTAGGCTACCTGGCGCAGGAACCGGTGCTCGATCCAAATAAAACTGTAAAGGAAGTAGTTGAAGAAGGTGTATCCGAGATTACTGCCATTTTAAAGGAATACGAAGAAATAAACGAAAAATTCGGGCTTGAAGAGGTTTACAGTGACCCGGATGCGATGGATAAACTGATGGCTCGCCAGGGTGAGCTGCAGGATAAAATTGATGCAGTAAACGCCTGGGAACTGGATAGCAAGCTTGAACGGGCGATGGATGCATTGCGTTGCCCTGACCCGGATACTAAAATATCTGTCTTATCAGGCGGTGAACGCCGCAGGGTGGCCATGTGCCGCCTGTTGTTGCAGGAACCGGATGTATTATTACTGGATGAACCCACCAACCACCTGGATGCAGAGTCGATAGATTGGTTGGAACAGCATTTAAAACAATATAAAGGAACTGTTATCGCTGTAACGCACGACCGGTATTTCCTGGATAATGTTGCCGGATGGATACTGGAACTCGACCGCGGCGAAGGTATTCCGTGGAAAGGCAATTATTCATCCTGGCTGGATCAAAAGGCAAAACGCCTGGCACAAGAGGAAAAAACCGAAAGCAAGCGCCAGAAAACTTTGGAACGTGAGCTGGAATGGGTGCGCATGGCGCCAAAAGCACGCCAGGCAAAAGGCAAAGCCCGTTTATCAAACTACGAGAAACTGGCTTCTGAAGAAACTAAGGAACGCGAAGATAAGCTGGAGCTCTTCATTCCACCCGGTCCGCGTTTGGGCAATGTGGTAATAGAAGCCAATGGTGTAACTAAGGCTTATGGCGACCGGATATTATTTGAAAATCTTAATTTTTCATTACCCCCTGCGGGAATTGTGGGTATTATCGGACCAAATGGTGCGGGTAAAACCACCTTGTTCCGGCTGATCACCGGGCAGGAAAAACCGGATGCGGGCACTTTCCGCGTGGGAGAAACCGTAGCTTTAGGTTATGTGGACCAGTTGCACGATGATCTTGATCCGAATAAATCGGTTTGGGAAAATATCACCGGCGGATTGGATAACATTATGGTTGGTAACAAGCCGCTCAACTCAAGGGCCTATGTATCCAAGTTCAACTTCAATGGCGCCGATCAGCAAAAAAAGGTAGGCGTATTATCTGGTGGCGAACGCAACCGGGTGCATTTGTCTATCACCTTGAAAAAAGGATCCAACGTATTGCTGCTGGATGAGCCGACCAATGATATCGATGTAAATACGCTGCGTTCACTGGAAGAAGCATTAGAAAACTTTGGTGGCTGCGCGGTGATTATCAGTCACGATCGCTGGTTCCTCGACCGTATTTGTACGCACATCCTGGCATTTGAAGGCAACTCGCAGGTTTACTTTTTTGAAGGTAACTATTCAGACTATGAAGAGAACCGCAAGAAGCGTTTGGGTGATGTGACACCGCATAGGTTGAGGTATAAGAAGTTGGTGGGGTGAGGTTGATTTCGGAAGTCGGAAGGCTGATTTCGGAATTAGGCTTTTTTAATATTTGAAGTTACCTCTATGAACCTGTCAGAAAAAAATATTGACATAAATATATCTGATGACCTGATAAAATGCACCTATGAAGATTTACTCGATTGGTCGGAATGGGGTATCAGGTTATTGGAAGATCGACAACAAAAAAGGAAAAGAAAAAATCTTCTTAGTTAGGGACATACAAGAGTTTGAATTTGAAATGGAGGGCGGTGATACCCGAAAAAACCCGCATACCCACGACCGAGCTATTGCTTATGTTGTGCTGAAAAGCGATCCGGATCCTCAGGACTTTTTTTCATTCAACGCCTGGCAGGAAGATTATGCTCTTTCCAGTAAGACTAAAACCTACGAATTCTGCAATGAAATTTTGCAATTCATAAGTTCAAAATACAGCATTCCTTATTCATATAAAATTTCGATCGAGACCAGGAAAAAAACCAATAGACTGGGATTAGTAATACTAATTCTTGTTCTCCAATTAATATTTTGGATAATCCTTATTCGCCACAGACATTGATAATCTAAATAGCCCAATAAACTATTGCTATTTTAATACCTGGTTCTATCTGAATATTAGTTGCAATTGGTATATTTCCGTAACTTATCGATCATGAAAAAACTTATTTACTTCGTTGCAGCATTGCTTTCGGCCCCATGCATGGCCCAGGTTTACAAAAGTACCGAGCCTTTGGCGCACACCTTCTCTATCGTGGCCCGCGATCCCAAGACCGGGGAGATGGCGGCCGCAGTTCAAAGTCATTGGTTTAGCGTGGGTTCTTCTGTTATTTGGGGTAAATCGGGTGTCGGCGTGGTTGCTACGCAGTCTTTTATCCGCAAAGCTTACGGCCCGCTGGGCCTTGATTTGATGGAAAAGGGAGAATCGCCACAAAAAGCGCTAAATGAGTTATTGGGAAAAGACCCTGGTCGCGAAGTAAGGCAGGTAGCCTTTTTAAATACCAAAGGCGAGACCGCCGTTTACACCGGCAAAAAATGTATTGATTATGCAAGAGATATACACGGCGCAAATTATTCGGTGCAATCTAACATGATGCTTACTGACCAGGTTTGTATAGCGATGCAGAAGGCCTGGTTGAAAAGCACCAATATGCCCTTAGCCGAGCGTGTGGTAGCATGCCTCAAAGCAGCACAAGGCGCGGGCGGCGATATCAGGGGAAAGCAATCTGCCGCGTTGATTGTCGTGGCGGGCAAACCGGTAAAAGATTCGTGGGATGATAAGCTGATTGAACTGCGTGTAGATGACAACCCCAACCCTATCGCTGAACTTACAAGATTGCTTGCCTTGCATCGTGCCTATGAGCACATGAACAATGGCGACCTACAGGTTGAAAAAGGGGATATGCCAAAAGCAATGGCCGAGTACTCTGCTGCCGAAAAAATGTTCCCCTCAAACCTTGAAATGCAATACTGGCATGCTATTACCCTGGCAAATAATAAGGGTGTGCAACAAGCTGCCAAAATGCTGAAAAAAATATACGCCATTGATCCCAACTGGCGCGAGCTTACACGCAGGCTCCCAAAAGTTGACCAGTTAAACGTGACACCTGCTGAATTGAAACTGCTTTTATAGCTGCAATTCCTTGCTGATTCCTGCACACTTTTATGAATGACCTTTTTCCTTAAATATACTGTATATACTAAAAACCATTATATTTGAGAAATAACATGTTGATAATGACTCAAGTGTTAACAAATAAATCATACCCGCTTAATGTTTATATGAAAGCTTATCGCTTATTTTTATAGACCTGAAAAACAGGTCAAATTAAATTAACTTAAAATAATTTATATGGCCTGGAGAAAATTTAGCGGCGAGATCATCCAATCGCCAATCCTCGAAGAAGTCGAAAAAGCAATCGAACGAGAGACGCTGATCGGCAATAAACTTAAAGTTTGCATTGGTACCGACTCCCAGGTGAAAGGCACTATCACCGATTTTGCTACTGTGATCGTATTCCTGCGCGAGAAACGCGGAGGCTTTATGTTCATCCACCAGGAACGGACCAGCCAAAAAATGAGCATTAAGGAACGCATGCTGAACGAAGTGCAAAAATCCATCGACATTGCCTACAAATTGTGCGATCTGCTCGACCTGTATGATGTTGACCTGGAAGTGCATGCCGACATCAACACGAACCCGATGTTCAAATCGAACCAGGCGCTGCATGAGGCTATGGGCTACATCCTGAGCATGGGTTTTGTATTCAAGGCTAAACCGGAGGCTTTTGCCAGTTCTTATTGCGCCAATAAAATTGTGCAGTAACTAAGCTGGTAAAAGATTTGTATTTGGCGATCGGTTTATATCTTTGGGGATATAAAAACATTTACCATGTCGCCACTAATTGAGATCGATGAACTGCGGTCGGCAACCGACCACCCTATAATTATAGATGCCCGCCCCGGGGCCGATGCCTATCAGCGTTACCTTGCGGGCCACCTGGAAGGCGCACAATTTGCTGACCTTGACAAGGACCTTGCCCTTCTGCCAGAAGATGCTGCTTACGGCGGTCGTCACCCTTTACCCCCGATTGAAGACTTTGCCAAACTTTTAGGCAAATGGGGAATAACTCCCGAAAGTCATGTTGTGGTTTATGACGACAAAGCTGCTGCATTCGGCGGTGCCAGGCTTTGGTGGATGTTAAGAGCTATCGGACACAAAAATGTGCAGGTGTTGAACGGCGGGCTGAAAGCCGCTATTGATGCCGGTGTCCCGCTTGCTACAGAAACTTATACAGCACAACCTGTTCAGCCTTATCCTGTACCTGCAAATTACAGCGGGACAGTGGATATAGAAGAAACGGGCGAAGCTGCGAAAGACAATACAAGGATGGTGATCGACGTGCGCGAAACACCACGCTACCTTGGTCAGACCGAACCGATCGACCTGATAGCCGGGCATATTCCCGGAGCAGTTAATTCGCCTTATACCCTCAACCTGGATGAAACAGGTAAATACAAATCGCCTGAAGAATTAAGAAGCAGTTATGAAAAACTTTTAAGCTCTGTTGAACCGGGTGAAGTAATTGTTCATTGCGGCTCCGGCGTTACGGCCTGTCATACTTTATTGG
>Ga0307510_10005346_pt1 | contig 15286 bp, 21 predicted proteins | sample 12_EM_MG_FD_207224 | JGI IMG/M metagenome (GOLD analysis project Ga0307510, IMG submission 207224) | Populus trichocarpa ectomycorrhiza microbial communities from riparian zone in the Pacific Northwest, United States - 12_EM | ecosystem: Host-associated > Plants > Roots > Unclassified | place...
GTGGGCAAAGTGGTTGTTGTGTTGCAAGGGACGCGGGGACGAGGCGATGAGGGTTATCGAACGGGCACGTGGTGTCGTCGGGCAGGGTGGCGCTGCGCTTGCGTCGCGGTGGGCTACGATCGTGCGGCGACAGGAGGAGGCTGAGGGCGGTTGATAGCTGACTGCGGGCGGGCAAACTCGGGTTTCCGAGAATGGACATAAGCTGCCAACTGGAACGGGATTAGCTGCTGTGCAAGAACAAGGACTAGCTGGCTACTTTTCTCGGGACCGCAGGATTGCCGTGTGGGAGTGGTTGTAAAAAATATTAGCTAAATTAAATTTGTCTTTTGGGTGCGTGTCGGTGTCGGGTGCAGTCGTAGCAGTTAAGATTTGACATATGACAGGGTTACAGGGCGGGCGTCAAGTTGCCAGTTTCGTGGGTGAAAAGCATCTCAGATGGTCGATCGTGTGGGACCGTTCCAGTGGCGCGCAGACCCCGGGAGATTCGGCAAGATTTGTTGACAACATGTGCAGCATGGCGATCTCAGTTTCCAACATACGAATTAAGGTGCAATCTGCGGACATGTATGTAAACGGGCATGCACATGACACAACCTTCTCACTTCCAGCTTTGGGTTATGGGTATGGCGGTGATCAAAGTGCGCTGCTCATTGCGACGAGGGTGTGCGTTGATGTTGATGATGATGTCCAAATTAACAAGTACGTTGCCGGTCGGGTAGGACGGGTAGTCATCATCAGCTATGCTGGATATGGGCGGGTGGGGGAAAGAGAGATGATGGTGACGGGGCGCGGAGCCGAAAGAGGCAAGAAGAGCCGATCGAAAGGGAAGACACGGCGGTGGAGATGATGCGCGTGGCAGGGAAAGAAAAAAACACTCAGCTGTCGGCCAAGAAGCGCCGGGAGCACATGGCGCGATTAATGTTTGCTTGCCGTTTACGGAAACTGGCATCGGTCTCACAGTCTTTGCAGCAGCACAATCTCTGTGCTGGCCTTCCTTTACGTGCATTGTCTCTCTCTACATTGTATCACGCTGTGTGAATTGAGGGGAGAGAGAGAGTTGAGCGAGAAGAGGAGAGACACCGCATGATCGCATTGTTAAATTGAAAGCCCGCTATTAGCCGTGCCACACGGTCCACATGAGCACACGGTCTCGCTCGCCTCGCCCTCGCATTCGCCCGCGCTCTGCCCCATTACCGTATCAATTAAGCCCTCCCCTTGGCTCTTTCCTTCTCCCTCTCCTTTTCCTTTTCTCCTCCTCTCCGCCATCTCTCCCCTCCACCCCTCTCCTCCGTTTCTTTATCCTCTCCCCTCGCCTCGGGGGTAATCCCTTTTCTCTTTTCTCTCCCTCTTCTCTTTCTTCCAACCATCTCCCTTGGAGACGAATTCACTCGCAACCTGTATGCCATTCTAATCATCAGACTCTCAGCAGGTCTCTCTGTCTGAACAGATATACCTCCATCGTCTTCCTCTCTCCCTCGTGAGCAAGTCGCGGCGGTTATCAACCAGTCTCTCCCCTCCTCACTCCGCCTCCCTTCCCCCGTCCCCTCTCATCATCTCCCCGTTGGCTCATGTTGTCGTCTCCCTCTTTCGCTTCACCCTTCCCGTTCTCAGATGGTCGGAAGAAGTCATCTTCCTCGACCACTAATCCTAGGTTTCTCTCTAATTCTCCAAAGTTTGACCCCCGCCGTCTTGCCCCCGCTTCTAGTGCTTTCCTGAACCAAAAGCGCACCGTGGATACAGACTTGCCTCAGGATTACCTGTCCTTCACATCCTGTCTGTCCGACTCCCCATCCCTCTCTTCTCTCCCATCTCCATCCTTCCCCCCGTCTTCTCTACCTCAACCCGTTCCCCGTTCCCCCCGACCTTCCTCTACCCAGGCTCGTTCGACCATCTCCTCAACCATAGACGATATTCTGTCACCCGGTGATCTGGTGGGCGAGGGAATTCCCCTTCAGGGTGAAGCTCTTCGTCTCGTTCCCCATCATTCCCCCGAGCAAGCACCTGTCCTCGACCATCAAGATCCCGCTCAAGAATTTGAAGTCGTCGGTAAACTTGGCACCGGCAGCTATGCTATCGTCTACCTCGTTCGTGAGGTCCTTTCCCGTTCCCCGCCTTCCGAGGATGGCCATATGTACGCTAGTGGCCCTTTGGAACTTGACGATACCGCATCTCTGCGCCCACCGACAGAATACGGCCGTGACTATGCTATCAAACTTCTGTCCAAGGTCAACCTTGATGAGGAAGAACTTCTCGCACAGCTTGCGGAGGTATGTCTCCGTTGTTTGAGCTCCTTTCCAACCCTGAACACCTTCAATTTCTGACGTCCGTCCCCCATAGGCGACCATTCACCAGTCCATTCCTGTTCATCCCAATATTGTGACCTTGCATCGCACGTTGGAAACTTCAGCATATCTCCTTCTCCTTCTCGAATTTGTTCCCGGTCAAGATCTATTCTATTTTCTGGAACAAGCCCGCGATCATTACGACGTCGATCCTACCGCCGATCCGGCGCTGACCCATACTCCACCCACACCGGGGCTCCTTTCCTCCCTTCACCCGTCTCAGTTGCTGTCCCACAAACGTCTCCGCCTTATCGCCTCCATGTTTGCCCAAATGTGTGAGGCCGTAGCTGCCTGCCACGATGCGTCCGTGTTTCATCGTGACATCAAGCCGGAGAATTTCATTGTCACCGATGGTTGGACCTTCAACCAAGATGGTATCCGTGAGCGCAAAGTCATCGTCAAGCTCTCTGATTTCGGTCTTTCTACTCGTGATACGGTCTCGTCGGACATGGATTGTGGTAGTGCTCCATATATGAGCTATGGTACGTTCTCCTCTCATTTCATTCTCCCCGCCTTTCCCACGCCTTATCTCGATGCTTGCTTCACAGAGTGCAGGAACAACGTGTCTCCCTCGTACAGGCCTCGTGCTGCAGATGTATGGTCACTGGGTATCGTTCTGATCAATATGTATGTGCCGTATTCCATGTTCTTCTCGTGGTACATTCTACTCTTCGGGATCGTCGCTTAACCCGATTCTCCTAGGATTTATCATTGCAACCCTTGGGTGGACACACATGGCTGCTCCTCCTTCGATCAGTATCTTTCCAACCGGACCGAATTCTTCATGCGGCGATTCGCCGGCATGACTTTTCCTGTTGCGAATTTCCTTGTCGAAAATGTCTTCTGCGTCCTTGACGACCCCACCGATGATTCTCAGCGCATTGGCGCTCGCGAGTTCGGTGTGTGGGTTCGGGATTTACCCGCTGTCATGGGTGCATCGCAACCAGGGACGCATACACATTCCCGTGTTCCCTCTACTGCGTCCATGAATTATGGCCATGCGCTCGCTTCAGCACCCCCTTCACACCGCCCGACATCTCGTCAGCCATCCATTGCAGCTGGATCACCTCGCCGACCCCCTGTTGTTCTTCGTTCTCTGAGTCGTACTACCTCGATAGACCCCGTAATCAATCGTGATGGTTCTGAAGGTGCGGTACGTCCGGCCCTGGGCTTTGTCCTCGATGAGGACGAAGAGGAAGATCTACAACAGCAACGACTACAGCATTCCCAAGAACAACCCTCGATAGAGCAGCAGACCGAGATGGATGATGGTCGCTCTCCTTCTCCTTCTGTGCGATCGACTTCATATCCGAAGCGGCGCAGACGCGGGCGCAAAGGCAGGGGTATGACGCCCTCGCTGGATCAGGTTCCAAACACGGCCGAATTGCTTGCATCGGCGTCTCAAACGCTCGTCCGTGAGCTCAGCCGCCAAACGCGCTCTGCCTCTGCTTCTGTCCAGTCATTCCCCAATGTACCACCTCCACCGCCTGTTCCCGCACCCGTATCCACACCAACCGTCACGAAAAAACCGAGCAGGTGGTTTTCGTTTGGAAAGAGCGCCGGCGAGGCAGCCCTGAGCACGCGGTCCGACTCGCACTCGAACTCGAACTCTGGTTCAGCTCGTGTGGTGCATGTGTCAAATGCGATCATGGGGCTCAGTCCGCCTCCTATCCCTTCAACATCGCAATCGCAGTCACCACCACCTACCTCACGGTCGGACACAGCTGTGCAAGTCAGGGGTGAGCCCCAGCTGCAAGAGCCGTCGTGGCGTGCCACATCACCAACGAGTACGCGCAGCGGGCGGGCCGTGGCCGGCAGTTCGATGAGTCCGTCTTCGTCGAACAACTGGCGGAATTCTATGGCGAGCACAGTGAGCACAAACACCTCGACCAGTACATTCACGCGGTACAGCAACCAGAGCACGCGCTCGGTATCGACGTTTGCCACCTCAGTTTCTGCATCTTCTACCTCTTCGAATTGGCGAAAACATCCAGAGCCTGTCTTCCCGTCTACGTCAAGCCTTGCATCTTCCATATATTCGAACACGGGGTCTCAATGTAGTCGTAGTGGACTACCGCAGCGGATGCCGTCGAACGTCAAGCGTACGTACTTCTCCGCCCATATGCCGCTTATTCCCGGAATGTATCTTGACAAGGCGATCCTCAGCGATGACAGGTGTTCCATGGGAACTGAGCGGCGCGCCGCGCCAACTCCACCAAGATAGTTTTGGCGTTCCACCACCGCCGCGCGAGCGCAAGCGCGCTGCACGCAGTGGCAAGCAGCCCGCGACTGGTACAGGAACCAAAAGTGCGCTCGAACCAATAACCGAGCGTCCTCAGCACCTCCAGACACAGTACAGGCAAGATGCCGCAACGAGTACAACTGATTTGGGCTCCCAGGCTATAGGACAGCTTGGCACTGGACCAGGACAGGGGTTGAATGGTCAGGGGCAGGGAGCACAAGACGGTGGCGATGGTCCCAAGGTGGGCAAGGCGCAAATCAACGCCCTTGCTAAGATGCTTTCCGCGCTTAGGCGGTGAAATGATCATCAGGTGATGGTCTCTATTGACGCACACCTGGTTCGTACCTACCCACCTGTCCACTATACTCGATTCCGTCTTGCCTTTGTGCGTTGGGGTTGTGCGGCTCGTTGGTTCGGTGGATTGGGCGATGTGTCCGTGCCTTGGTCTTAGGGCTCGTATACTCGCTCGCCTTACCTCTGATCGTCACAGCAGTTGCCCCCTTACATGCCTTTCTTATCGCGACGTATGCGTAGTTTGTACTATTTGTCTAAACACCATCACCTCCCCTCCCCAACCCCCTTTTCCATCCCCAACCGTTTTTACATCCATTGGCGCGTGTCCATGCGCCATTTACGCTTTTGTAGACCATTTTCTCTCCCCACCCCTCTCCTGCATGTCGTGCCCGTGGACCCGCGCCATTCCTTGTACAACCCTGTTTTTCCTTTTCACTCCACTTCGCCCACTCCCGTGCTTTTATCGTTTGCCCGCACTGTGGTCGCTTTTCATATCGCCTGTCGGACTAACTTAAAGTCACTTTTTTTCAAGAAAGAAGACTACGCGCATGGGCGCTATTATTTTTTGGTCAACATCACCTTCACGAAACCCATTTGCATTGCGTACCAACACTGTCACTTCTCTCTTTTTTCCTCTTTTTTTATTATTTACTTCTCTCACCATTACAAAGTACGAGTACGAGTACCTGCCCTTGTGCGCCGAATTACTCAATGAAAAAGCATTATCCAGTCCCATTTACAAGCCGCCCGTTGGTTTGTTTGATCTCCACAAAAATTTATTTCTCATTCCCCTCGCACGTGTTGGTACCCCAACCCCCATTTATCTCACGAGCGCGTATTTCCAGTGCAAAAAAGGAAAGGACGGCACCTCTATGCAGGGTAGTGCTCACCACTAGCACGGAACCGTTCATGGGTGGGCTTGCATCATACAATGTGTATAGGTTGGCCATATGTCGTGTGCGTGCAAATAGCATGTAGCAGTTGAGTGCTCGGATCTGTCTTGGTTCGTACAAACGAAAGAAAAAAAAATTGAAATGACGTGACGTGAAAAAAAAAAAGGGTCTAGAACATATACACGTGTAGAAGGCGAAGAAAGTGACGACTAAATGAGGAAAAGAAGAAAGTCAAAGAGTGGGAAAACAACTAACGGAAAAGGACACTACAGGAAGGACAAAAGAGATGATGACATGACATGACATTGAAGAAAAAAATTGTTGGGGATTTACAGTACAGTAGTTCAACCTTCACCTTGGGTACGTTGCCGAAACTGAGCGTACGCCATGTTCTGCTCAAGGCTGGGCGTCGGAGCGCCCATCCCTGGCCCGCCGATGGGTGGCGGTGGTCCTGCGGCTGCTGGCACGACCACCGTCGATGCAATTACCCCTCTGCCCACGCCGCGGTCCGGCGGATTGAAGATTGCCCCTTGAAAGGAGGTACCGGGGGTACCGGCGGAAGTGGCTGCGATGACGGCGGCGGTGGCGACGGTCGTAGTGGCAGTTGTCGTAGTAGGGGTTGTAGTAGTTGTTGTTGTTGTGGCGGCGGCGTCGGCCTCCGGCGCCGCGACAGGATGGGGGGGAGTGGTGACGTCACCTGTGTTGTCGTCCGAGAGGTCCGGCGAGGAAAGGATGTGGAATCTGCCTCCCGAGTGGGCGACGAGGTTGACGTAGTAGAGCTGGAGGACCTCGCGGGTGCAGGCGAGGCGCCACTCGATGGCGGCGAGGAAGGCGCGTTCGAGGCGAGCGAGCTCGGAGGGCGCGAGGCCGCCGACGCGGGAGTAGTGCGCGTTGGTGCAGAACGCGTCGCAGTGGGATTTGGAGGAGAGGGAGACGGCGGCGATGATGAAGCGGTGCACGGTCAGGGAGCATATCGTGAAGGTCGGCTCGCGCGCGCAGATCTGGTCGATGTAGTGTAGGATGAGAAGCAGGCAGGTCTTCTGCATCGTTCGGCACGGTGCGCGGCATCGTGTTAAATCGGGGAGAGATTACCAGTGGCGTGCAGGGGAAAATCAAATAGTTTGACGAGCGTGTGTATAAATTTAAATTTATTTTCTGGTCAGTCTCGTCGTTGTTTGGTTGGCAGTTAGGACAGGGGGTGAAAAGGGGGGGAGGATGGGATGATGGCAAAGTGAGAAAGGACAGGACAAACCTCGAGATTAGTGAAGCGGACGATGCGCCTGAGATATTCGACGATGGAAATCTGCGGTACGGATGCAGAGTGGAAACGCGAGATGCTCTCTCTAAGTACGGCAGCCCGTTAACCATCATGGGATCACGATAACATGGGCACCGACAAAAAAAACGAAAAAATACAAATTGAACGCCCGGCCATATTAGGGGGGAGATAAACGCACGGGGAGAGCGGAATACGGTCGTTGATGGATATCAATCGGTCGAGCATGAGTGCTGTTTCGTACGGAGAGTCTGAGGTGTGAGCCCTACTGTCTTCGATCTGGGAGGACCGCACGTACCGATGAGCTGGCACAGAGCATCGATGTCGGCGTCCTCGTAGGCGGGCGGTAGACCAACCCTGCTTGAGGATTCCATGCGCCCATCGCACTGAGCCCGTTATCGGGCCGTGGTCCAACGAGAATTTTGTTAGTCCCGTCGTTGGCCTCCTTCCTCCCTTTGAGACAGACCGATTCGCCGCCAGAGGACGAGTTTTTGTACCGTTTTAAAAAATGGAGAACGGACGCAGAAGGAACGATTATAGAATTCGATACAAATTCAAATTCGTGATTTCGCCCACCCACCAAAGCCGACCTGGGTCACAAATCTCGGCAATAGTCACGAATTTGTGACGCTTGCGTGACGGGTGTTTGGGAGTGGGCTGGGGATTAATTGATTCAACCCTCAAGTCGAATGGACCTGTTTATGAGGACGATCTCTAGAGTTGTCACGCATTGTCACGCCCGTTTTGAAATACCACACCCTTATTCGGTGCGGTAGTCAAATCGGGATCACGTCGGGATCACCAACTGTAATCGTGGGACGAATAAAATCCATTTGGGGCATGTGTTAGATGAAAATGTCAACATTCATTCGTTCGGAGAGCAAGGATGAAGTGATAAAATTAGAGCGTTCGAATCGGGGGCCTGAGTCCCCGTGGAGCCTAGATTAACTTGTATCGACCTGCTGTACAGTTTTTTCAGTCGGGGTGTAAACCTTGTTTCTGTGCTCCTCCGCTATCCGTTGGCGGTAACGAACACCACTTGATTAACAGGCCCTGCTTCAAAACTGCTTCGATGGCCCCAAAAATCGTACGTCAAGTCATGTTCACTATCTTCATTTCCCTCTTATGCCGACATATTATCTTTTGCGCTCGTAGGACCCCAACGAAATTAAAATAATCTACCTCCGGGCTACTGGTGGTGAAGTTGGTGCTTCGTCCGCGCTTGCGCCTAAGATTGGTCCTCTTGGTCTTGTGCGTATGCTACATTACTGTCTGGCCGTGCCATTGTTTAATGTTTTTCCCTTTCATTACAGTCCCCTAAGAAGGTCGGAGAAGATATTGCAAAAGCGACCACCGCATGGAAGGGCCTGCGCGTCACAGTACAGCTCACCATCCAGAACCGTCAGGCCCAAGTAGCCGTCGTACCCTCCGCCTCCTCTCTCGTCATCCGGGCGCTCAAGGGTACGCCCACCGATTTTGTTCTTTCTATCACATTCTCACGTTGGTAACACTGCGCCCTCCCTCAGAACCCCCACGGGACCGCAAAAAGGAGAAAAACATCAAGCATTCTGGCAACATCGCGCTCGATGAGATCTATGAGATTGCACGGACTATGAAGTACAAGTCGCTGTCGAAGGATCTCGCCGGAGGCGTGAAGGAAATCTTGGGCACTGCCCAATCCGTTGGCTGCACTATAGACGGCCGACCGCCACATGACGTTATCGATGCTATCAATGCTGGGGAGATTGACGTGCCGGATGAATAGGCGCGCCGTTGATACAGTGGTTGGGGGTCGCAGTATACAGTGTGTTGTTTTGTTATTTCCCTCTTTGCACTATCACAACGCCATTGGACAACCTCACTCCAACGACTGCACGGGACCTATGTGTCCCCGGAGATAAAAGCTCCGATTCGGAAGTTGTTCTGCATGTCGTTATGAGTTCTTAATATCTGTCTCCACGCCAGGGCTTCGATCCGATCCACCTGTGAACCCACGGCAGAAGTTTAGAGCCTCGCATCAACCTTTTTATGTCTGCATGGAAATGGTACGTACCTCAACCGAACGAATATAAGTGATCGTGGCGCGAGGTTTCGCCACGGAGGCTTATTGAATGACACGTCTCCTCAACACTGTCCTCACGACGCGTAGCACACGTGACAGCCACTTGGGTGTATCGAGAAATGTTGGGAGCGCGGTTTGTGCTGGCCCAAGCTGATCACAACTGCACAGAGCTCAAGGTGCGTCAGTGCAGGAACCCATATATAGGCATTCGAAGTGACCGTTCACTTCGACCGAAGCTGATGCGTTCCGAGTCTCGCATTTCTCGGAAGCTCGTGATGAAGCGGTTACGAAATTTTTCCCATTCGCGACAACAAGGATGATACTCCACAATTCTGAATGACAAACGGACGAAGCGGAAAAATACACCCGGGGATAAAAGGGCTCAGCGAAGGGCGAGAAGAGAGCAAGCGTTGTACCACCGCGGCGGAGTCACCCCCCAACTAGCTACCCAATAAACCCTGCGTCGTCTTGGCCACTTTGCTACTACTGCTTCCATTGACACATGGCGTATCACCCTACGTCGACCACTGGAGGCCGGCTAACAGGCACGTACTGGACTGTGTCGTGTTTATGCTTCTGAGGCCTTTGACGGCTGACTTGTTGATCGCTGCGCGCACCGCAGGAAGCGATCTTTCGTTCTCGCGTTGGCTCTTTGCCTTTTCGCTCGTCACGACGCTGTTCTTCACATGTCAGTGGGTTGCTCGACTACACCTTTTATCCCTTCTTACTCCACAAACGGCTGAGACTTTCCACCCGCAGGGGGATTCGCCTATGGTGTGAGTTTGTCGGGGGTCTCCCCGTCATAGGACATGTCTCTCTTGACGCTGACGACCCTCCTTCGCTTGTCATCTTATTTTGCTTTGCTTTGTTGCCTTGTCATTTTCGAAAGCTTCTCGACGTCTTGAATGCGCATTTCCAACAGGTGTTTGGGATAACCAAGCTTCAGAGCACGATGCTCCAGCTTGCCTACTTTGTGCGTACGCCCCGACCCTACTTCGCTTGACGGTGTGGAGCGTTTATTTTTAGGGAGCGTACATCGTGTTCTCGCCGATAGCCGGAATATTCGTACGTTACTCTTCATCTCTCTTGTCTTGGGGGAAAACTCGTTGCCTGACGCTGCAATACTATGTCTGTAGATGAAACGTCATGGATATAAGGTAGAACACTCCGATCGCTCATACCACTGGGTTCCGGGTGCTGACACGCACCCACCATTCGTCAGAAAGGCATACACCTGGGCCTGACGTTGTACTCACTCGGTGTGTCAAACTTCTACTCTCTATGTCCCGTGACAGGAGCCAATCCACGAATACGCACAACCCTAGGCGCGATCTTTTTCTGGCCGTCCGCCAAATTCCGAAAGTACAGCGGCTTCGTCGGCTGCACCTTTGTCATTGGATGCGGCCTCTCCTGCCTCGAGGTAGCCGCCAACTCGTACATCACCGTGCTCGGCACACCGCGCTACGCCGCGATGCGGCTCAACATCAGCCAGGGCTTCCAGGGCGTCGCGTCCTTTGCCGGCCCGCTCATCGCGTCGACTTACTTCTTCAAGGGCAAGAACGCCGACTCGCTCGACACCGTCCAGTGGGTGTACCTGTCCGTGTTCGGCCTCGGCGTCGTGCTCAACGTGCTCTTTTTGTGGGTTCAATCTTTCCATTCTCATAAGTCGGCCAGTCGGCCAGTCGCGATCGGGCTGCTAACGACGACCCGTTGCGAGGTCAGCTTTTGCGATCTGCCGGAGATCACGGAGGAGGCGCTCACCCGCGAACTCGCCGCGGCAAACGGCGCTGCTGCCGCGGACGTGGGACCCTTCTCCAAGCAATACCGTTGCATCCTCGGCTTTGTCGCGCAAACGTGCTACGTGTACGTGCAGCTCCCATTCTGTCCTCGTCCATTCCCGTCCTGCAGGACTGAGAGAGCTACGTGTGGCGGCACACATGTAGGGGTGCCCAGGTTGGCGTCGCGGCCTTCACGGTGAACTACCTTGTCGACCAGGGGGCGGGCATAAGCCATCCGCGCGCGAGCCTCATGTTCGCATTCTGCCAGCTCACATTCACCGGCGGGCGCTTCATCGGCGCGGCTCTGCTGCGCTTCATCGATACCGCGTTTCTGCTGAGCATGTACGGCCTCGCATGCATGACATGCTGCCTCGGTGTCGCGCTCGGAAAGGGCAACGGGGGTGTCGCGTGTCTGTATATGCTCTTCTTCTTTGAAAGCATATGTTATCCGGTGAGTACGAGGATATCTTTGAACGTTGCACTTCACCCAGGACCGCGTAAACGCTAACCAAGTCGGAGTAAGTGCATCTTCACGCTTGGCACGAAGGGCCTAGGACCCCACACAAAACGTGGGTCAGGTTTGATCGTCATGGTACATAAGACGCGCATCCCACTCTCGCATATGGGGTGCTAACGAAACGGTGCAGGGCGTCGGGGGAGGCGCGTGGTTCCCGCCTGCACAAGGTGCGCTAGCAGACAAGTCATATACGCGACATTCGTACCTGGTCCCGCTCGCTGGGTTCACAGCGATGACGACATATGCCATGTATGTTTCTTCCTGTGTGTTGTGGTCGTGACAACTACTGACCCTCAATGCACAGCGGCCTCGTTGTCAACGAGGCGATCGAGTCGGGATTCCATGTTCGCAACCGTGGCGCAAAGCCAGGAGATATCTCTGCGATGTCATGGCCCGTGGAGGGACAAGAAACGGACGAGGGGGAAAAGAAAGATGGGTGGGTGGAGAAGGCTTGATGGGGCCCTCACCGGATGACGTTGTACGAACTAATTGAACTCAACTTGAAGAGAGAAGATCTGGGTGGATCGGTCACGTCCAGTATACAGTATCCAATGACACCATGCATTGACAAGTATATGTCAGACAAGGCCAAATGATAGATAATGGCGTCGTGTTATACTACGGAGGTACGTGAACCTGCTAAGCGATCCACGAGCTGAGACGCGTGACCGTCGCGCGAGTGAGCGTAAGCGTCATATAAGCCAAGTAAGAGGTGAGAGTGAGGTGGCGTACAGGGCGGATGAACGGTAAATTCAAGAACTGGCCGATAAACGGCAGTTGGCGGAGGAAAGTGATGATGACAGGGAAGAAATCTCTGGAGCCGAAAGAGTCGGGGTAAGAAGTGGCGATTTGAGGGTGATGGAGGAAGCCCTGCGCAAGCAAGCACGCACCCGAAAAGATTGAGGAAACCGAACATCTCGACCAACACGCCGATGGTTGGCCATTTGAGAAAGACGAGGAGGATTCCACCGAGGAAGCAGACGGTCCCGCGTAGCTTGTTCTTGCGGGCGAAAAAGTAGAACGTCTTCTGTGGGCCGATGATGAGGAAGAGGCCTCCGAGGAAGAGGACCTGGATGTCCGTGTCCGTGTGCGGAGGGGTGAGAGTTCAAAGTCAAGTCAATCGCGACGGGACGTGATTAGTCGGCCTGCCGAAGAACGACAAAAAAAAAGGACGTGCGCACGTTTCCGAGGGCGAGGAGGGCACCGTCAAAGAAGAGCATGACGCCGAGCATCATGAAGAACACGCCAAACGAGGTCAGACCGACGCCGATTTCTGTGCGCGTTCCGATTTGGACGATGAGTGTTTTCGTTTTTCGGTAAGGGAGGGGGAAAGGGCAGGCTTTCACTGACTTTGCATGTCTGTTAGCCACATGATTGAGGAATTGCAAGCTGGGTCGAGTTGAGGATTGATTGATTGGCCGTGAGTACCGTAGCTCTTGGCTCGGTGGTGAAGTCGCGTAGCAGGAACGCTGACGTGTTCCTAGCGTGTCAATTATTCGATGCCTTTTAGTTGTGGCACGTGCTCAATACTGGCGCGTCCTGCCTCTCAGTACTATTGTAGTTGCATGCGAAGGATCTATGAGAAACCCTATATAGTGTGTAATACGGAGCACAGCGCCCCCGAATTCTCTTATACGACGTACTAATACATAAAAAATCTCAAAGACCAAGAATGCTAAACGAGAGAAACGACACCCGTCGTGCTCATGTCTTTTGTGGTTGATGTATCTGACCTGTTGACGGGAGTTCCGGGACTGGATATGGGATCTACTGTAGTGCAGATCGTCATGCACTCCCCCTGACTCTGCTCTTGGAGAGTGGCAGGTTGAGCGAATTCGAGAGCTGAGGTGAACTCGTTCGCCGTCTCTTTGAGCCACCCACGACCCATTGCGACCCGGAGGATGATCATTTGCGGGGAGAGAGACTGACGGAAAAGGGAGACATAGTTTAGTAAATTTCCTAAAGGGCGCATGGAAGGACTTGGACTCAACGCAGAACACGCTCCAGACATAACAAAGCGCATCGACGAGTGGTCCATTCTGGACCGCTAGGATGACCAGCCAGATCCCAAGGATGGTAAAGGGTGCCGCGGACTCGATGAGCATCGTGACAACGCTTGTGTACGTGTTGCACAGCTCTGGGCGCACCTCCCGCGTGAGTGCTCGCGCCCGCAGGATATGGAAGCAGATCATCGAGGTGATGATGACATTCAAGCCCACGCTCATCGATGCCAACGGCACGAGGGGGTGGATAGGCTTTCCGTGCAGAATAAAAGTGTGAGCGTGATGCTGTACGATTCTCAAAATCACCATTACGATCAGGAACACTAAGAAACCAAATGAAAAGTCAGAAAGCACAACAATGAGCCGCTCCACCAAATGAATGACACAGATTACGTTCGGCGTACCTGATGAAGCCACGTACATCAGTATCGGAAGCACGAGGATACGCCATCGAAAACCACAAATTATTGCATATCGGTACACCTGTCCGATTCAGCCATTGTGTCAGTCTCCTGTTCGAGTCCCCTCTGGTAGAGATGGCTCAGATGGGACGCACAAGGAGTCCGTTAGCGAGAATGTTTCCTGTGGAGTTGGCCGCAAAAGTCATGGCGTTGTACCACGCGCCCTCTGAGGCTCCGTAAAACCCAAGCGGACCGCCGGGGTAGTTGCGGTGGCTGATCCACATGAATGTGCCCCACATCGTATCAAAGGCCACCTGGATAGTAATAAGTGCGAGCAAGATCGCACCATAAACTATGTAGAATTTTTGGCGTTTGCGGTAGTCGGAGGGGCGGTGAGAGATGCAGTACACGGATGCAAAGAATATGGAAACCTCCACTCCTTCCTGATGCGTAAGATTCGAACAAATGGTGTTTCAGTCATGAGAGTTCTCACCGTAAAGGATTCCACGGAGAATGGTCCCAATGAAGAGCGACCGCTCCAATGGGATATTGACGGGGATTTCAGATAAGACATTCGAGTCTGCCATCACGATGGACGAGGGTCAGAAGTGAGGCGGGCCCAAATTAGTCGCGAGTACAACGGGAAGGCGAACCCTGTTAGATCGGCGAACATAAACTTACAGATATATAGTGGGAGCCCTGTTCACAGATATGAAAGGCGCTCGGAACTCGAAACACAAGTAGACCCTTGAAAGTGATAAGCAGAACACTTCAGGGGTATCCATCCCTACAGCAGGAGACGTCTATGAGTGTGGCATGTTTACGGAAGCTCGTTAGCACGTTGCCGTGCCATGGATTTCATCGGGTGTATGCCCACGAATGACAGTGGTTGAATGGCGCAGCGTGTGCGACTGACAATCGTCGCGTCGTGACCACATAGAACATAGGTTCCAAATCGCCTTGAACTGCCAGGGAACTCTCGAGTTAGGCGGAGATCGAAGCTGAGACGAAACAACTCACCAGCCTTAAGCGCTGCGCGCTAGGGCTGGCACAATTTACCTTCACGCGTGTCTTGGCACTTTCAGGTTCCCCAGCCTGGAGGCTTGGATCGCGTCACCAATCATTAAATTTAGAGCCTCACAGAGAGTAGGACGGCGGGCGGTATTAGCACAGCGCATACCCGTGCCCGTACCTGGGGGTGGAGCAAGCGAACAGGGTACAGTAGGAGACGGTGCACCCACATTCACGAGTTCACCGGTTCACCCATCAATACGAATCTTGGTGCATAATGCCTTGTACCTCGTCATAGTCCGTGTGTTTTTACTTTTTACATACTCGTTGGGTATCAAGATAAGAGAAAACATGGTTTTTCGGCGATTTGTGTTTTGACGCCTGCCGGCTGATGCCGCATCGGAGTTGTTTCAAGGACCACAGGGCCCAATTGCACCAACTGTCCAACTGTGTCTACACTTACGATT
>Ga0307510_10005347_pt1 | contig 15286 bp, 8 predicted proteins | sample 12_EM_MG_FD_207224 | JGI IMG/M metagenome (GOLD analysis project Ga0307510, IMG submission 207224) | Populus trichocarpa ectomycorrhiza microbial communities from riparian zone in the Pacific Northwest, United States - 12_EM | ecosystem: Host-associated > Plants > Roots > Unclassified | place...
TCGGTGCCCCCCACAAGCCGAAAACCTATTTCAACTAGAGCATCCTCTACTTTGTTTCGAATATTATGTCAAAAGTAGATTGGATTAATTACTAATTCAGGAGTTGAATTCCTAACTGACCAGGTAGCACTTACAGTTACAGCAAAGTACCAAAAGCAGCCTGAGAAATGACTGGGTTTAGGCGTGATGATGTTCTTCTTTCAGAGAGCTGAAGAACATCTTAGCTAGATAACAAAGTATTGGAATATGGACGTTAAGTTGGCTAGGAGGAGGAGAAGAATGGTTGGACTGGCAATGGCAGGTTAGAAACAGCTCACCAATTGACGATCTTGCAATTCTAAGACCCCACCAGTACACCTACCCTATTCTCCTGTAGTATCTCTTGACCTTTCTTGTTAATTTGGTCCTGTCCTGTGCTGTGTTTTTTCAAGCACCTGGCTCATTCAAGATAATAAAAGATCACCCCTTCATCTCATGGATACGCGTGGCTCCATCCAGCGCAATGTCAGGATTTGCATGTGAGGGGGCGGCGAACTTCGTTATGGTTTTTTTTTTTTTTTTTATCATACATGGATAAATAATTAATAGATCAAGAAATATTTCTTTTGATTGCTTCGAGTTGCAGGTCAACGAATCCTTTCTTTGACATAGGAACCTCCAATCTCAAAGCAAGAGGCATTTGCAAGCAATGTGACCAGGCACTATCGTATTGTGGCTAACAAAGTCAAGACCTATCATTGGTTATGTCTGGATCTTATAGCCAGGTTCTGAAAATCATTTTTAATTGACCGACTTTTACATCTTAGTTTATCAAGGCTCATTGCCAGTTCCTATATAAGTCTTGATAGATACAGGACTTGTTAATACATTCAGGCATATATCGATCTACGACGTGCAGGATTACGTACTGGGAATTAAAGATGGAGCAGTACTTGAGAGTTTCAGAAGGGAAGGCTTCTCCGAAGAGAGATTTTCGAGCATTATTAAGAGGGCGAAATCATCGGAGTCTGAAGAGCAATCTACCGGAGTCCATTGGACAAGTTAATGGCGGATGTGTCGTTTCACATACCAATGAAAATGGTTTTGTGAGGATGAAGTTAGTGGTACGGAAGCAAGATTTAAAGCAAATGTTAGAGGTAATGAGAGGTGGCAAGAGCAATGCTAATCAAGCATCATATTCACCAGTATCATCCTTGTCCCTCGAACAACGTTTAAATCTTCTGAGGAGAAAGCATCTTTCAAGATCCAATTCAGCAAAGGGGAGTTGCCGGCGTTCTTGGACTCCTGCACTCCAAAGTATTCCTGAATAGCTTTTATATTTTTTATATTAACTGTGCCCTTGTATTAACTGTATCTGACATGTTAACATCTAGCAAGGTTTTTCATTACATATTATGTCATTCAACCTTGTTTGTTACCTGGAGTAGTAAAACGGATTCTGTTCTCAATCCATGTAAGAAAAGATTTATTGTGCTTCTGCTAAATCCAAGTTCTGGTTGAATTAAATATATTGCTTGTCGAGGACACAAAACTGAAAAGGGACATAAATCACTGAAGAATGGAGATTTAATTTTGATCGTTGCCCATAGAAAGGAAACCAGGAAGTTCCTAACCATTCTTGCTTAGATATGAACGGAATGGTATACTGATAAAAAAACAAGACTCTATGAGGAGAAGGCAGGATACAGGATTACAAGGTAATCCATCCTCAGTTAAAATCAAGATAGGAAATCAAAAGAGTCCTCTGATTTTCCTCAGTGGCAACTGAAGTAACTATTCGTTTAGGCTACCATAACATACATATTCGATTCAGAGATCTTCATGATAATTTCCTTCCTTTTCTTGTCATGGCAGCGCATGCTTCCACATTTGCACTTGAATGCTTTAAATTGATGATAGTTATCATCAAACTGAATACCATAATCCTGCTATAACAAACATTCTTGAATCCTGCCATATATCATCATAAAGTCTACAGATGCCAAATAAACTAGATGCCGTTCCTGCACAAAGCACTTTAAAAAAATGGAGGGAGATTTTACCCATGTCAACTCTTCCATCGGCTCAATCTCTCTAGTTGCGAAAAAAGCAAGCTGCAGGTTAAGCAGAAAAATATAAACAGCTGAGTCCTTGCGTCCACCGAATTCCAAGATATGATTCTGTTCTACTGAAAAAAAAAGAAAAAGCACTGAATGGGGCTTGAGAATCTAGAGTTTCATACTCTATAATAGTGATGATCCGGAGTCTCCACTTCCACAGGAATCTCAATCAAGTTAGAATCATAACACCGGACAAGAAAAAAGAGTTTAACTAAGATATCCCAACTCATTCATGATAAAAACCTGGCTCCTAAATATTTTCTTTATCAAAAAGAAGCAAAGAAAGATAGCGACATGTACAAGAGGGCTATGGAAGTACCTGTGATTGATAAACCTGCCAATGTTTCCAAATTCCGTTGCATCCAAGCAAAGGACCTCTTCACCTTCCAGTGTCCTTTCAGAGCCCAAGTCTGCATCCAGCAGCGCTGGATAAGTATGCCTCTCCTTCTTAGCAGCCCTTTCATTGTTTCGCTCATAAAGTTCCTGATGGGTCACTATTTCGCCTACATACTCACCAACGAAAGTGCCTTTCTTCAAGGCATTCACCGATCAAACACCCCACCCTCTCCCTTTCCCTTCAGGTGCTGCAAACACCTAGATGATACAAAAATTAGTATTCAATACACAAAAGGAAGCCGTGAAGAAAAAAGGAAACAGATTGCAAATGGCTTATAATTTAACATGCTTAAGTATCTAACAGGAATTCACTTTGACCTGCAAAGCAACTTGTATCCCTCGTTGGACAACACGATTTCCACACTTCTTATTGCATCCACATTCACTCCAACACTCTTTTACAAATTTCCTAGTTAAATGGCCCTTGCATCGTTTTATTTTCCCAAGATTCTGTTGCCGGTCATTCTGCAGTGGGCAGATTTCGCAGTAGTAGAAGTGTTTTCTTTGAGGATCCGAAGACACAGCTATGGCTTCATCCAGAAATTCTTCCTTAAGCAATTCCTCCAGCGTGTAAACAAAATCACCACTAGTTTCTGCAGCACATGTACAAGGCAAGGCCTCAAAAGACAATCTTTTAAATATTGTGCCCAACATTTATCTTCTGATATTCGAGCAAGAGAAAGATCAACATATAGTTTTTAGACCCGGCCCGGTCCAAGGCCCGGGTTCCGGGTTTTGACCGGGTCGCTCGGGTTGATTTTTTTTTTTAAAATCAAAACGATGTCATTTTAGTAAAAAAACAAAAGTCAACGGATTACAACCGAATTTTTGACCGGGTTTTGCCAGGTCACACCGGGTTTTTTCTTTTCCTATTTTTTCTTCAACCCAGCCCGGTTCCAGCCCCGGGTCGACCCGCCGGGCCGGGTCGGATTTCAAAACTATGATCAACATGGTATTGTTGGTAAACTATGTTGTTTTTTATATGGATAGAATTGGAAACTGTAGTGAGCTGCTTTCATCCACCGGGTGAATTGGTATCCTATTGTATACACTAAAATTTCTATAAGTTTTGCCCATAACCCTAACCCCCTAACCAAATAAATTGAATTTATTAAGGTTTGAGTTTAAATTAAATTTGTTGGGTTTGTGCCCAAATTAAATTAAAAACCCAATACAAATATATTTTATGGTTCTTATTGTAATATCCTTCTAACTAAAGGTATTTTAAGTAATTTTCATATTAAACTTTTTTAAAATACCGTTAAAAAAATATTTGAGTTAAATTGCACCTGGCCTGTCAATAAATAGACAACAAAGCCATTAAATTAAACATAACAGGTAGAGATTAAAGACCAAGCATAAATACTTGGAAGTTCTCTTAAAGAAATTCAAGTCCATCAAGGAAGTAAATGATCAAAGTCTTTTCCTTCATCAAATTAAATCAAGTTAAGATCTTACACGATTAAAGCTTTCAAGATCCTGTGAATATTTTCTTATTCAAAACAAGATCCATATTTGACCATTAATCAGATGATTCATGCACGTGAAGAGAATTTTAAGAGAGCTTCCACTTTTTTCTTTAAATCAAGTTCATTATTGTAATTTTGGCACCATTTGTAGTTTATTTTTAATACGTGAAATTTTGTGTGTACAAATTTTCGGCACGCTCGGTAGGATCCTCTCTTCATCTTATCTCTCGAGTCAACATATCTGTTATCTAAAATAGAAAATACGAAGCATAAGCAATTCTTCAATCAATTCTCAAGGTGCTGGAGTGGATACCTTGCCAGCCATTCACCTAATAACTTAGTCTGGAAAGTCCAAGTTGGTCTCTCCATTGAGAAAATTCTATAAAAGAGAAAAAAAAAAGCAATTTCCTTAAAATATAAGTTTGGAAACTCTCCCTTTTAAGATCTGTAAGAAGGGATCGAGATTCCACCGTATGACTCAAATTCAAACATGTAATCAAAGTCTAGATCTCATTCTATAACTTTTTCCAAACAAAGATGAGAAGATTACCCATCCTTATTTGACTCTTAAATGCTAGGCATGATCACTAAGACATCACTTTCTGAGGATCATGGCCATCAAATGTCTCTTCAAATAAAAGAACAAAAAAGATCTATTAAGGAAATTGATAGTCAGATCGATATATTGATAGATCAATTAGAAAAACAAAATCCACATGCTGAAAGCACCCAAAGGAACGAATATCCATCTAAAAATAATGTTCATTAAGATCCTTTAAAAAGCTAAGATGTTCTTGAAAAGCAACACGATCGAACAATAGTACTAAATGCCCTTAGGGATACTGCTGGATCATCAATGGGCTCACTTACTCTCTATCAACTGTAGCATATAATTGTTGATAATATTCATGTTTAGTACAGAGGTTCTCTTTAGTCTTTTCTTGTGCATGATAAGCTATACACTAAGCATGTCAATAATATGAGGATGCCACCAAAACTATCAACCTTCAAAGTTCTAACAATTTAAAGATAAAGGTAATCTGAAGCAACATATTGATCATTTTATTAAGACTTGTAATAATGCAAAAACCTATGGAGACTTGATGGTAAAGCAGTTTGTCCGATCCCTAAAAAGAGTCTTCTTTGACTTGCACATTGAGATTTATGCTAGAAAGATAGATAGTTGGAACCAATTAGAGTGAGAGTTCTTGACTCATTTCTATAATACTTAGTGAATTATAAGATTGCCAGAACTTGCTTGTACTAAGCAAAGAAAAATAAAAGTCAGTCTTGGATCACATTGAAAGATGGAGGCGCTTAATATTTAATTGTAAGAAGAAGATAAGTGAAGTCTTCTTTATAGACATGTGTCTATATAATGCAGTGAGAATTGATATATAGTCTTCAAGAAAACACGTCATTCACTTTTGAACAACTCTCCACAAGAGCACGTGACTTGGAAATCCAAGTAGCAAGGCAGAAGCTACTTTCCAAGTGATCCTCGTGACAAGAAGGAGGAAAAAAGCTTGTAAAATCAAAGAAAGTTATGGCTGTCTTCACGACACCTATAAAGGTTTCTAAGTAACAAACCAAACCAAAACTAAAGATTGAAGAAAATTTCTTGAAAAAACAAATCCATGAAAGAAAGAAATCCATTTTAAAACGATTACAAGAAAAAGAATATCCTTTTTTTTTTATCCTAAAGTTTAGGGTATTCTAGATCAACTTCGAGAATGAAGTTTGATAGAACTTTTTATACATAAAAGGCTTGACGAAGTTGATATGGTTGATCATCCGAAGTATTGCAAGTATCACCAAATAGTTAGTCATCCTATTGAGAAATGTTTTGTCCTTAAAGATTTGATAATTCATATGAAGAATGAAGGAAAGATCCAACTTGAAGGAGGAGAAGAAACCACAAGTACAAATATGACAATGATTTTCTTTGAATCTTATTCTTGTCTTAAGCTTGCTTTGCAAAAAAGAAGTTATCATCGATGCTAATTATTCAACTAATCATATATCACAAATAACACTTCTTATTCAATTCAAAGTGGTCATGATAGAAGATTTTAAAGATCTAAATCTTCCTCAGAATTTAAAGATGAAGTTAGATATGGATGTTCTACGTTTGTTTCTAAAAAGAAAAAAAAATATAAAAGATATGCTTTGTTAAATGTTATTGAAGAAAGTTTCATAAAAGTGGAACCAACCGGATGGGGATCCTCTAATGATATGGCTATACATGAGCATGATGATGAATGATTGATCATGGTAAGAAGGCAAAGAATACATGGTTTAAGCTATTAAACTTTACCAGTTCCTAAGGTAGCTCCACCTTGAAAGATGATTGAAAAAAAGGTGAGGCAGTTAAGACTAATATGCGAACAAATCCTAAAAAAAAGAGGCTCATTAATATCTTATTCAAGGGAGGAGGAGTCGGTTATTACAACAAGAAATCTTGTCACTCTTAGAGAGTATTTTCCAAAAATATTTTTCAAAGATGAAATTGCCACTATCAATGTTATAACTATCGGGCAAGAAGAAAAAGTAGTAGTTGTAAAAGAATTTTCTCCAAAGAAAAGCCAGTCCTAAAAAAAATGTAATGGATCCAATTATGAAAAGAATTGTCTTGAAGTTGGAGAATATTCCATCAAAAACAAGTTTGTTTGAGGTAATAAATCTTCCTATAGAGACTCGATTGGCTCTTGCCTAAGTTTTTTCCTATTACTGAAAAGTTTGAAGGTTATTCTTAAGGGTTGATGATGTCACCAATGTTCATTGTTTAGCAACAATTTCATTCCCGGATAAGGACTTGCAGCTTGGAGCAAAACCACATAATAGACCATTATATATAAATGGGTATGTCTAAGACCAAGGAATTATATACGTCTTGATTGATGATGGATCAACAATTAACATCATGCCAATTCGTACGATGTAAAAAATTGGCATATCTCTAAAAGAAATATCCAAGAGTAAGATGGTGATCCAAGGCTTTAACCAAAAAGTACAACGTGTCATTGAAAAGATTCGTATCAAGATTGAGATTGAAGAGATGAACTCTTCAGTACTTTGCCATATTTTTTAGGCAAAGACTTCATATGACTTACTCTTAGAAAGAACTTAATTATAGTTATGATGGTGAAGTCAAGTGTATTGGGCTACAAAAGAACCATTCTCTGTTGAAGAATCATATTATACAGATGTCAGGTTTTACTTATGAGAGGATGAAGAGTTAAAGTTAGAAGCCACAATCTAATAATCAATTATTATTTGTATAACAATTTAATGTTGTGTAAAATCTTAACTAAATAAATCCAATTAGCAACAACTATTCCAAACTCGACAAATTATGTATCATTTGTTCAATTCAAACTTACTTAATCTAAATTAATACCATTTAATTGTTATCAATTTCATAAAATATCAAACTCCCTAACATTTCTAACTTAATAATAAAATTGATAAAATATGATTGATACCTATTAATTAACTCATCATTTCTTCATATATAACACACCCAAGTTACAAAATCAAGCTCAGTCTTATCAAATTATAAACAAATTCTTTTTTCAAATCACAATCAAATCCTAATATACAAATCATACTTTAATTTTTTTATGAAAATGTTGTAAAACAATTAAATATATAAGAAAACTACAAATATCACACAAAAATATCAATAAATTAACATGGAATATAAATTCATAGGTTTGCTTACTTGGTGTAAGCAATATTTAGAAAAAAAATAAACAATTATAATAATACTGACACTACTGAATGTTGAGATGATCAAATTTGTGATGACAGGGTCTAGAGTTCTAGCAAAGTACGGGGAAGGTGTTGTTGTTTTGATTTGCAATTAAAAAAGAAAAAAAAAAGAAAAAAGGTGGATGAGGTTTCGTTGGTTAGAATAATTTTAACTTTGCTTACATAATCTCTGATCTACATATAGACATGATGTTTTCGTTAATTAGTCCGTCGGCAAATTATAACGTGTAATTTTACTGGCAGAATAATCAACAAAATATTTCTTGATTTTTTTAATTATTTTTATTATTTCAGCAAAGCAATTCTATCTATACATGACATGACGACGCAAAATATTCCATCAATAATTACATTTACATTGAGAATTTTGTATGGATATTCTTTGTCACTATTTTCATTAAAAAAATACCTATAAAAAAATTACACTGGTATACCCGTTTCTATTTTACAATTTTCAAGTAATGTGTTTTGTTCGAGTAAACTTGACTTACGAGATTCAATGGTGGGTTCTGCATTTCAGATGATACATGCAGTGATTATTTCTATGACATTAAGGAAGCGTTTGGGAACGCGGTTCAACCCGCGTTCCCAAAAAATTAAAAATTTTTTTTTTTTGCTAAAATTTAATATAGTTTGTACGTTTTGGATCGTTTTGATGTGCTGATGTCAAAAATAATTTTTAAAAAATGAAAAAACATCATTGGCATGCATTTTGGCACAAAAAGTTATTTGAAAAGCACCCGTAACCACACTGCCAAATGAGAAATAATCAAAGGAATTTCCCCAAATTTATTTACTTGGTCAATGGGCAAATGAGTACGAAGTGGTAACATGCTCCATCATTTTGTGACTAAGGTCAATGGGCCTTGTACCTGATAAGTCTTATTTTGGTGCTCCAGATCACTCATGGATCTTTCCTTTTTGTGGACAGGCCCATTAGGCCCATAATAAAGAATAATAGAAAAGGGTCCAAGTCGACAGGTATCATGTGCCCTTGAACTAAAGTCAAAATTTGTACCAATATTAAATCTGTTTTCATATTTTATTGGCCTGAACCATAACAGAATTAACAGACCATCATCAGTCCCGCCAAAAAAAGTTGGAAAAAAAATGGAAGAGCAGCCCATGATTCTTTAGCAGCTGATTTTTCTATCTCTACAACACTCAGAATTCTACTTCAAAAATGGCTTCAGCACTCATTCACTGCTCTCTCTACAACGCCTACAAAAACGCCTCTCCAGAGCAAAACAAACCACCAAAAGCAGCACAGTTCAAGCGAAAAACCACAAGAAAATCACCCTTTATCAAGAGAACCCAATCAAAGACTTCATTCAAACCTCTGGCGCGTCCCAACGATCTCAATATCACAAGGGATCTCTGTGGCTTTGTTGAATCTGGGTTGATGGGCAATGCACTCGATATGTTTGAGAAAATGAACCACTCAGATACTTTTATATGGAATGTTATTATTAGAGGGTATACAAATAATGGGTTGTTTCAAGAAGCTATTGATTTTTATTATAGGATGGAATGTGAAGGGATTAGAAGTGATAATTTTACTTTTCCATTTGTGATCAAAGCTTGTGGTGAGTTGTTGGCCTTGATTGTAGGGCAAAAGGTTCATGGGAAGTTGATTAAAATTGGTTTTGATTTAGATGTTTATGTTTGTAATTTTCTTATTGATATGTATTTAAAGATTGGATTTATTGAGCTTGCGGAGAAGGTGTTTGATGAAATGCCTGTGAGGGACTTGGTTTCTTGGAATTCTATGGTTAGCGGCTATCAAATAGATGGTGATGGATTGAGCTCGTTGATGTGTTTTAAAGAAATGCTGCGGTTAGGAAATAAGGCTGATAGGTTTGGTATGATTAGTGCTTTGGGTGCTTGTTCTATTGAGCATTGTTTACGAAGTGGAATGGAAATTCATTGCCAAGTGATTAGAAGTGAGCTTGAATTGGACATTATGGTACAGACTTCTCTTATTGATATGTATGGTAAGTGTGGTAAGGTGGATTATGCTGAGAGGGTATTTAATAGGATTTATTCCAAAAATATTGTGGCTTGGAATGCTATGATCGGTGGGTATGCTTTAAATAATTATTTTTTTGAGTCTTTTGCTTGCTTGAAAAGGATGCAAGAGGATGATAAAGTGATTCCAGATGTTATTACGATGATAAACCTGCTCCCTTCTTGTTCACAATCAGGAGCTCTCTTGGAAGGTAAATCTATCCATGGGTTTGCCATTAGAAAAATGTTTCTTCCTTATTTAGTCTTGGAAACTGCTTTAGTTGATATGTATGGAAAATGCGGCGAGTTGAAACTGGCAGAGCATGTGTTTAATCAAATGAATGAAAAGAACATGGTATCATGGAACACCATGGTTGCTGCTTATGTACAGAATGAGCAGTACAAAGAGGCTTTGAAAATGTTTCAACACATTTTGAATGAGCCTCTTAAACCAGATGCTATTACTATTGCAAGCGTCCTGCCTGCCGTTGCTGAATTAGCCTCAAGGAGTGAGGGTAAGCAGATTCATTCTTATATCATGAAATTAGGGCTTGGTTCAAATACTTTCATTTCAAATGCAATTGTTTACATGTATGCAAAATGTGGTGATCTCCAGACAGCAAGAGAATTTTTTGATGGTATGGTATGTAAGGATGTAGTTTCATGGAACACAATGATCATGGCTTATGCTATTCATGGGTTCGGAAGAACTTCCATCCAGTTTTTCTCTGAAATGAGGGGAAAGGGTTTCAAACCCAATGGGAGCACTTTTGTTTCTCTGTTAACGGCCTGCAGCATTTCTGGCCTGATTGACGAAGGCTGGGGTTTCTTTAATTCAATGAAAGTGGAATATGGCATTGATCCAGGAATAGAGCATTATGGTTGTATGCTAGATCTCCTTGGTCGCAATGGAAATCTTGACGAAGCAAAGTGTTTCATTGAAGAAATGCCTTTGGTCCCTACAGCCAGGATATGGGGTTCCTTACTAGCTGCAAGTAGGAACCACAACGACGTAGTCTTAGCTGAACTAGCAGCTAGGCATATATTATCTCTTAAGCACGACAATACGGGTTGCTATGTACTACTCTCTAATATGTATGCTGAAGCTGGAAGATGGGAAGATGTAGATCGGATTAAATATCTTATGAAGGAACAAGGACTGGTGAAGACAGTTGGGTGTAGCATGGTTGATATCAATGGTAGAAGTGAGAGTTTCATCAATCAAGACAGGTCCCATGCCCATACAAACTTGATTTATGATGTGTTGGATATTCTACTGAAGAAGATAGGGGAAGACATCTATCTTCATTCCCTCACCAAGTTCAGACCACTAGACGTGGCCAAGAAACGAGGGAACTCGCCAGAATATCACAGCGTCAAACTAGCTATCTGCTTCGGCTTGATCTCTACAGCAATTGGAAACCCTGTTATTGTCAGGAAAAACACTAGAATATGTGATGATTGCCATAGAGCTGCAAAGAAGATTTCGCAGGTTACCAAAAGAGAGATTGTAGTGGGGGATTCGAAAGTATTTCACCACTTCCGGGATGGATGTTGTTCGTGTAGAGATTATTGGTGAGGCAGCTGTTACTATAAAAACGAAATGATGAATTAAAGCACCCCCTAGGTTTGCTGTACAGTCCTAATGAAGCATATGTAGATGTCAACACTATGTATCGCTTACGGTTGTAAATTTCACAGGATCAAAGGAAATAATTAATGATTTCTTCCTACTCTGAATTCTTTTATCATTTTGAATTGTGAATTGGGATTGATCGCAAAAAACCCAAGCTTTCCATAGCAAAAATACAAAAGGGAAATACGTCTGTGATGACGACAAAATTCATATCAATATTCACTTGGAACTTGATGAAACTACTAGCGTTGCCACTCAAGCATTCATATTCATATTATGTGCGAAGGCATCCTTCTTTCTCAATATTAATTTTGAGTGTTCAAATACATGAAACTAGCTCGCTAAATCAGAGGTAAAAATATCAGCTGAGATTTCAACGACGACCTAACAAGAAGCCATGAATCAGCAAATGTTGGGAATCTCAGTCAAATTTGATGACAAAAGCATAACCCGAGGTCTGAAGCTGCCACCCAAGCTTTGTCAAGAGAACTGAAATAATTGAATTGAATTAATCTACTTGATTAATTACATGCAACATTAAGTTAATTGATTAAGCCAAAATAAAAAATCAACTCTTAATGAAGAAGGCAAAAGGTGGACTATGATGAGGGTGATTAAGAATATAGTAATGATTGTTTTTAAAAATATTTTATTATTTAAAAATATATTAAAATAATTTTTTTTATTTTATAAAAATTATTTTCGATATTAATATATTAAAATAATCTAAAATTATAAAAAAAATTAAATAAAAAATAAATTTTTATAAAACACAATTTAAAATACAATTCCAAACAACTAGAGACAAATTTTACACGGGCAGCAGGCTCGTGTAGCCAAGAGAATGTGGATTGCTTGATTTTGCTGTATCTAAACAGCTAGAACATGTGACAACACCAACCTTTGCCTACCAGAAATTCCAAGATAAGTTACAGTGACAAGAACAGAGAATTTGAAAGCCCGCCACAGACAACATGCTTTCTCTAGTGCAATAGCCTCTAGATCACAGCTTGATTCCCACTAATTAAACACCATAGCTGATAGTTAATTCATCTTGATTATGCATTGTGTAATTAGAGTCTCTTTTTTTTTCACGCGTGACTAGTTTTTTAGACGAAGAACTGGTGAAGCTACTACATATGACAAGAGAGGATCAAAAGAAAAACAACATTAAAAAAAATAAAATAAAAGTGCTAATCAAAATAATGTCTGAAATAAATTATTAGTGAACCACCATGTGGGAGGGGAGGAGAGATCAACTTGGCAACAACCACTAATTGATAGCGAATGCAATTAATTTTATAGCCTTGAAATTAAAAAGAAAGTTGACCGAAAGAAAAGCCATAAATTAAAAGAAAATAAGAACAAATTGCTCTCCGTGAATTAAATATCCAAAAGCACTGAATATTTCTTCCTTTTTACTCAAGGATCGCTCTTTTCCTAGACCCTAAAAAAGGGAAAACCCAAAAATAATAAATAAAAAAAAAAGAGAATCGGTATATTTACAAACTGTGCCACTATCCACCAGTCAAACCGAAAACCCCAAAAACACCCTTGCCTGGAGTCAAACCTCCTCTCTCTCTAATCTCGTCTCAAATAATCGTCTTCATCATCATCGTCACTAATCTCCTCTCCCCTCCCAAAAAACTTAACCATCAGGGGTTTCAGAACGATGTCGTTGAACCACCCAATGCACCCACATTGATCTTTCAATCTCCGGAACAACCCTCTATTGTCAACATCAGGAGTTGACATGGGCTGTAAGTAAGCCCTAGCTGCATGCTTCACCAATGGATTCCTGATGGATATCTCTTTCCAGCTACTTGACCTTTGTGTTGGTGAAAGAAGGCATGGTGGTGGTGGTGATGAAGGTAACAAGTCCCTCAAACTTGTGTAGGTTAAAGGCTGTATCTGTATCATCTCTATATCAGGATCTTTTGGGTTGTAGCCGTTTGGCAAGAGAAAACTAGCACTCGAACTCAATTCAAGATTTTTTTTCCTGCTATTTATTGTTGGTGTGTTTGGTTTTTCCATATTGGAGAGAGAGGATTATCCTTGGAAGGTTTAATTAATTTTTTTTTTTTTTTGATGGGGTAATGATCAATCTTGAAGGTATTCTTTTAAAATACAAATACTAATCAAGCAAGGAAGGTGCTTATGTATGCAAGGGTTTTTAATATTTGTGATGGGTTTTGAGGGTTTTTTCTTACTTCCCTGTTTGTGTTGGAGACGGAGAGAGACACTGGCCATGGTGGAATAGAGAATTCAGTTATTGGTCTTTATAGGAGCACTTGAGTTTAAGAAAGATATCAGGAGTGGCTAATTATAAAATTATTATTCTAATTCAACTCGATTTCATATTTTATTTAATTTAAGTAGAAATAGAGTTTTAAATAATCAATATTACCTGGAGATTGATTTAGATGGATGCTACCATTATTAATATTTACAGATTATGCGTGAATAATAATGTACTGCTGTAATTTGCTTAAGCAAACTCGTGTGATTAACTTCTTAACTTGTGCAATTACTGACACTAACACCCTTTTCAATTGCCATAGAATAATTCACTAATTAGCTAGGTGGATTTTTTTTAATTAAAATTTATGAATGAATCTTTTTCTTTATTTTATATAAGGGTGATCATTTTCAGTTTGGTTCAGTTTTTATAAAAAAAAAATAATTAAACCAAATTTTTTTTTTAAAAAAAACCGAAACATCTTCAAACCAACCGGTTTCAGTTCGATTCGGTTCGGTTTTTTAGGAAAAAATCCGGTTCAAACCGGTTTGGCTCGTTTTGGCTCGGTTTTTTCGGTTTGGCTCGGTTTTTTTCCGGTTTGGCTCGATTTTTTCCGGTTTGGGTTCGGTTCGGTTTTTTCGATTTCAGGCTTATAAAACCAAAATCGAACCGGTCGGTTTTTTTAAAATTTTAATCGGTTTTTTTTTACGATTCAGTTTTTTTAGTTTTCTCGATTTAATCAGTTTTTCAGTTTTTTTGCTCCCCTAATATAGAGTATGTCAGGTTAGCTTCTGCATACCAAACATGATTCTTACACCTTAAACAAGGATTGTGAAACATGATTTATACCTTACGATCTGTATAAATAGTATTTATCTTGATATTAATCATTTTACCAGCTCAATCACCAACTTATAATTAAATTGTGAATCAATATTATTAGTAAATCTTCTAAATTCAATCATGATTAAACTTGATTTTGAAAAGTGCAACAACTTGGAGTAAAATTAGCAAAATTCATGGTTAATTAATTATTGTGATAGCACAATAATGAGAAAGGAAGGCTCTCGTTCGAGAAAGTCGATGAAGCTATGGCATCAAAGCAAGCTAGCAAGGAGATGAAATGTTGGGGTGATTGGATTGGTATCCAAATAAGCAGAGATAAGATAGGAATTCTTGTCGTCATCCAATGCATGTAATTTTATCATGAAAATATACAACATAAACTCGTCCTAAAAGTTAGTCCATCAACTCAACCAAATTGGTTGGAATTTTACAAGGTCAATTGGAGTCTCTGAGTAGGGAAATTGGTTTTAGTTGGGGGAAAAAAACTGTAAATAATATCTGGCCCAAGATGTTATTGGGCTTTTAATGAAGAAATTGGAGGCCATGAGCCCATGAAAGAGAACCAAAAGGCCCGTGTAAATAATATTTGTGTCCCCACTATTCTCCATATAAAATTCATTGTTCCCTTTTCATTTTCATTTTCCTCTTGATGAATCCTTTCTCTTCCCTCAGCCATGGATGGTTTTGTTTTATTTTTTTAAAAAATAAAAAATCCTCGAGAGAAATGCGAACGATTCATATTCATATATCGGAATAAATAAATCTTGGCTCCGAGAATTAATGAGCTTCCAATAGAAAAAAAATAAATAAATTAAAATTG
>Ga0307510_10005348_pt1 | contig 15284 bp, 25 predicted proteins | sample 12_EM_MG_FD_207224 | JGI IMG/M metagenome (GOLD analysis project Ga0307510, IMG submission 207224) | Populus trichocarpa ectomycorrhiza microbial communities from riparian zone in the Pacific Northwest, United States - 12_EM | ecosystem: Host-associated > Plants > Roots > Unclassified | place...
TTGGAAGGATACTCGCTCACAGCCTGTTGAAACCCTGGATGGCCCTGGAGTGGGGGATAAGATCGGGGGTGATGGGGATGAGAGCCACCCGAGGGGTTCTAAAAAAAGATATATGTTAGGTTAGATGATTAGTTTGAGCGGATTAGCAATATTCTTACACGAGATTGAAACCTCCCATAATCGGCGGCTTGGTTTTTTGAAGAGATGGGATTCTGGAAATTATGTGATTTGACGTGAGCCAACCTTCCTTCTCTGTTATAGCCCTGAGCATCCCTGAAGCGATCATATTCGCGGGGGTAATTCTGGGGAGGGAGACTGCGGTTGGCTCTGGATTGCACCTCAGCACGGATGTCTCTCTCTCTACTAGTAGATCCAATGTTTTCTGGGAAACCAGTAAATGAGAGCTGGTTGTCAGAGCTTCCATTTCGAATATTTGGGGATTGGCCCATTCCCCCAGGGCCTTCGCTTGCACTATTTCCTGTCCGCTGCCATGGAGGGGGTTGAACACTCGGGGCTTGATGGCTTCTAGGGACGGGATACTCTCTGGTCTCGTGAGGCTTGATGAAAGATCCCCCTGCCTGTCTCCATGGAGGTTGCGTAACGATTGAGCTAAGCCCCGATGCCCTGGCCAAAGATCCACCAATGTTTGTCCATGGGGCTTGGGCAGCACTTGAGCTATGATCCCATGGCTTAGACCCAGCTTCTTGAAGACTTGGCCCAGTTGAAGGGATTTTAATATGCCCTACAGTGGGTTTTGCACCTCCTAGAACGTCACATATAAAGTCCTGTTGGAGTGTTTAGTAGCCGTGCCGCCAAAAGTTTATCCGGTATGGGATGGTGGAGGAAAACCTCGTATTCCTGATCTCGAGAATCGGAATTGGAAGGATTCTCCTGCAATTCTTGACCTCTAGGGCGGTCAAAGCAGTCTCGGGCGAAATGTCCCCCGTTACCGCAAACCCTGCAAATTATCCTTGCTGTATAGTTGATCTCTTTGGGGCAGTCGTATCTTTTATGGCCAACCTCGCCGCCTAGGAAGCCCTCTCAGCTGGAGTTTGTAAATTTAGGTGAGAATTACGACTCACAGTTTGAACAGATCTTCCCTTCATCATCACGTAAGGTCCCGTTCAAAGTAGCCAATTCTCTGAGCTGCTCGCGCTTGAGCGTGTTGAGGGTTTCGTGTGTTGATCCAGCCTGAAAAGCATTGTCAAACATGATAGAAGGGTTGTGAGCCAAAGGGGCCACTCACAGTCTCAATGATCTCGTTAATCATCTTCCTGGCTTTGAGGGTAGCGGCCGGGTTAGAAGATATGATGAGACAATGCAAATTTTCCTCCTGGTCGGAAATCAGAGCGAGGTCACCCTTTCCTTTCCCCTCTTTGATAGAGCCTTTGCCCCGAATAGCGACTTTCACACCGGATTCTTTCTCGATACGTTTGAGAGTATTCCCACGGGGGCCAATAAGCAAGCCAACTAGTAGAAGTCGCGAGCAAGAGAGTGCTCATAATGTTAGCATGTGTTATTTTCCGTACTTCATAAATACGGAATTCGTTTTATTAATAGGGGTTAGTTAATAGTTACTAAAGTTAATCTCCGGATAATCATCGACAGGCACATAGACCTTTTCATGCTTGGTGACTGGTCTTCTATAATGATTAGGAGGCTTGTACTCTGGATTTATTTGCCAAACTTTCGCCACCAAGTCATGACGCTCAGCTTCCAACCGTTCTCGGTACCTGGCCTCTCTAACATTTATGCGACGACCGGTCGTGTCATAAATGGGGTCTGGAGAGAGAGATCTGGGTGTTTGGGTTAGCATAGTGGGTCAATGGATGTTAATAAAAAGCTAGTAGGTCGAACCGTTTGTCATTTGGCACAACCTGATTATTAGCGAGCTTCTGAGTGATCTCCTCAATGCGCACTTTGAGTGCGTACATATCGGTATCCTCAAGACTCATGTACCCTGGAATTGAAGTTGGAAGATTGTCCAATCTAAGAGTGCTCTTAATTGACTCACTTCCCCAACGAGTCTTCGGAGTATTTCCGGCTGAAAGTTATATGATAGTTAGGTGGTGAGGGCAGCAGAGCATAAGAAGAATGTTAATTACCAGTGCTGAGACGTAGGTTTTGTCGTCCCCTAGGAGAGTCATCCTCATCTGCTGGTTTTATGTTGGCAAAAAATGAATCCCTAGGAGTTTTTGCGATTTTTTTACTAGCAGTTTCCACGGAGTCATCACCAAACTCGACTTGATTGGAGCTCGGGGTGATATGAGGGGCCTTGTCTTCAACAACGTTCATAAGGCAAGCAAGGCGACGTCTTTTCCCGATTGGGACCGTATTCGTCCCCGTAGTACGGGCATTGTTCCACATTATGGGAACGGGATATTCCCCTGTGTGCCTGGGGTGAGTGTGCTGTTGATAGGGAGTTGAGTTGTGTGATGAGTAAAGGACCGGGGAGAAAGGAGAGTGAAGGGAAGGGAAGGGAAGGGAAGGAAAGCAAGAAGACCATATTAATAGGGTCAAGTGTGACGGCTGTCTGGGGTCCTGTGTTTTAGGGGAGGGTATAAGACCTTGAATAATAGAATTTATGATCAGAATCTGATTCTTATAATATAATTATTATAATATTATCAAATCCGAGGGGTTGCCATGTTCTTGACCTTTGTGTTCCTATACTAGGGCTTTACCAGACATAAGATCCGTTCTTCTTGGGTTCTCACTCGTAACACATAAACTTATAATGCTGATGTAATAATTATTAAGATCAGAATTAATATCTACATTAATTTTTGTTTTATATCTGCTGCACAATTTAACGATCAAGAAGACCTGTTGTGCTCCTTTCTCCTAGCTGCCCTTTCCCCTTCCGCCTGCCACAGCGGAGCGACCCGGATCGCTGTGCAGAATGGACTGGAGAGGCGAAATCTAGAGGAGCAAAAGCAGAGTCAACAAATATCTCTGGCTTGATGGAAAATGTGAAGTAAGGCTTCTGGCGAGATCTCTACATCATCTAGAATGTGTGTACAGGGGTAAGCCTAATAACAGATGGACCAAATTGTTTCCAGCTCCCTTGAGATCTCAAGAGCCCGTGCTAGCACTCGGTATCCCTGTAAACCGCTGTTACAAAATGCACTGTAGTTTTGTGTTTTCTGATTTCAATAAGAGCAATATTCGTGTGTAACTTAGCTACGAGTAGTAAAATTTCGGACTATGATATCATATGATATGATACCATACAGGTAGTTATCCTCGAGGCTATTTTAGCCAAGCCCCACTTTTCAGTATTTATTATGAAAACAAAGTGGATTACTACTGAATGTGGACTTCAAGTGCCACTTCACGAGCGTAAAGTCCTACGCCGGGATTGGTATCTTTTTGGGCTTGTTTTAATATTTACTAATAAGAGGTTTTGTACTAGCGGGATAGGACTTTTTTCTTATGATATGATATTCTCAAGATAGCTAACCGCTATACCCTACTACCTCTAGGCAAGCTGAGGGGTTGCCAGCGATCTTCCTCAGCAGTAGTCTCTGGGTAGGGGTACCGGTATAGTCACCACCTAAGATTTAAGATACGCGTTCTAGGTATCTAGGGATGTGGGATTCAAAACGATCATCCATTACTGATTAACTGATGAATCGAAATCGACTTAAGGGTGCGCTTTGGCAGTCATGATTTCCAGCCCCATGTGGTACAGTACACACCCGAAAGCAGTGAATTGAATGCTGCAAGAAAATTCAATCTCATCAAACTCAGGATGCCTCACAGAAAGAGCCTTTCCAAATCGATTAAAGCAGCTATTAGAATACGCTATAATAAACTCCACCAGTCCTGCACTGCTTACACATTACCGTATTTCTTCGGCAGAAAAGAGCAAGGCAACCCTACTACGACGAATGGGGAAGGTAAATCTTGGCTGAAAAGCACAAGCTTTCTCAGGATTCTGAGTCAAAAGGTCTTGAGAAGGATTAATGTTTTCTTAATGCGGTATGAAATTAGCCCGCTGGATGTGTCGGGTCTCATTAACTGGTATTCGCAACTATGTTAACTTGTTAAAACTTAACTTATCCTGGGCTGTCGGAGGGATTTTACTGTGAGGCTATCGTATTGGTATGATAACGGCGGAGGGACCCTAGAACATTCTTGGCATTAATATAAGGTGCGGCTCTGTGGTGCCGGTTTTGGGATATCGGTACACTGGGAATGAGCGCGTATGTCATGGAATGAGGCTCAATACTTTGTTCTAAAGAAGCACTTTCGCACCCACCGTACCGGTATCCTGCTCGTAGGGTAAGATTTTGCAAGGGAGCCAGGGGGGACTGTTTGAGAGGTGACTTTTTCTCTTCCCCTCTTCAAGCTTTGCGATGGGGCTTTTTACTGTTAAGGGTTGGGGGTGTGGCTGGATCACGTGCGTCACTTCGGAGCTCTGGCGTCAGCAGCCAGAAAGTTTGTCTTAAATCCAGAATTAACTTCTCCGACAATTGAAACTTCATCACCAATCTCCTCCACCCCACCATTCCGTAAAGTTCATCTAGAGATGTCTTCTGCAATATTACGCTCGTCTTCCCCTTTGATTCAAACAATCGCTCGGCAGCCATCGACGGCTATCACTTACCCCTCCCTTTCCATCCTATCCCGGCCTCTCATTGCCGGTCCTCTGCCAAATGAGCGGACCATACAAGTCTTCCACCAGAGGAAACACATATCCTCTTCAGCACCCGCACTAGCTCCGCCTCGTGATCAATCGATATTTGGTGCACCTCCTGGTCATGGCCCTCAGGGCGGATTTTTCAGGAAGGAAAGTCTTCCTGCAAACACTATTATTCGGTGGGCATCCCACATCTTTGGTTTTTACCCTCCAAACTCACTGACAAGGTGGCAAGATTTGTCCCGCAGCAGACAGCATGGATCGTAGAACGGATGGGGAAGTTCCATCGCATTCTCGAACCTGGGCTGGCGATACTATGGCCGATTATTGACAAAATCAAATACGTCAAGAGCTTGAAGGAAGCTGCTATCGAGATTCCCAGCCAAAGTGCTATTACCGCTGATAACGTCACACTGGAGATGGATGTGAGTATAATTTTTGGTGAGCTTGCTTCTGAGCTAATAGGAGAAAATGCAGGGTGTGTTATATATTCGAGTAATCGACGCCTACAAAGCTAGGTGAGTCTTAATTTCACAGCCTGGACTTTCGTAGCTAATAGTTTTCCTCTTCCTTCCCTCCTTCCTTCCTTTTTTTTATAAAAAAAGCTATGGTGTTGAAGATGCCGAATTTGCTATTTCACAACTCGCACAGACAACTATGCGTTCAGAAATTGGTCAACTTACTCTTGACCATGTCCTTAAGGAGCGTGCCGCCTTAAACGTTAATATTACTCACGCTATCAATGAAGCATCCGCCGAGTGGGGTCTCGTATGCCTTCGTTATGAAATTAGGGATATTCATGCCCCAGAGCCTGTTCTCCAGGTATTGACCCTTTGAGAATATCATCTATTTCTATACTAACAGGCATTAGGCAATGCATCGCATGGTATCGGCAGAGCGAAGCAAACGTGCCGAAATCCTCGAATCAGAAGGTCAACGTCAGTCTGCTATCAACGTAGCCGAGGGAAAGAAACAATCCGTAATCTTGGCCTCTGAAGCTAAAAAGGCCGAGCAAATCAATTTTGCAGCTGGGGAAGCCCAAGCGATCCTTGTGAAAGCCGATGCCACAGCCCGCGGTATTGGAGCTGTTGCTAAAGCCATCAAGGAGAATAAAGAAGCCGCACAAGGGGCTGTCAGTCTGAGCGTTGCCGAGAAATATGTGGAAGCATTTGGCAAACTTGCGAAGCAGAGTAATACAGTTGTTGTGCCAGCTCAGCTTGGAGACCTCGGTGGCATGATTGCCGGGGCTATGGGAATTTATGGTAAGGTCGCCGAGACTCAAGCGAGCCAACAAAAGATGCTTGGAGAACGGCTGGAGGGAGTAAAGACCAGTCGTGGTAATGGGGTCTAAGAGTCTCGCGTTGGAAAGGAGGTCTTGGGCGCTTTTGACATCCAAACGTTGATCCTCTGGTGGGATAGTAAAGGATGGGTAGTTTGGGGGCGCAGGCACCGAGCTGGCTGTACTAATTTGGCTCCTTTCTTTATTTGTTCAGGCTTGCATAAAATCTCCATTCTTGCTTTCTAATATGTAATTAAGCTCCTTCAGCGCATTAACCAGATTGATGCTGGGGGGTAATGGGACTTAATCCTAGTTCTGTGTTTCCTGCCCAATGGCTACGTGTGACAGTCATAAGAAATGTGAGATCCCAACCGCCCGACAGTCCCCCGATATTACAAAGGTGTGGGCGTTAATGACTGAGGCGGAATTGCCTAAGTAGTCAAACAAAGCCACACATTCATGATTTGCATAGCGCCTATTTAAGCGTATTCCACAATCCAAGCACTACTATTCCTGTTCACATCGGTACTAGAAAACTTCACCTGCACTTACCTTAGCTATACCAATTAGAATAGATACATCTCCTTACCTGAGGTACAATCTTTGCGACTGGCATTCCGCCTAAAATTAGGCAGGGCGATATCTATCGGTGATCAGGTAGGCTTCCACTACTCGGCGCAGCTTGTCAATACTCAATGGGAGGGCGGTGGTGGGGGGGTGATCGGGAGGACATTGTCCTCCGAACAACTCCTGTATAGTAAGAGTGGGATCTGGTTCGGTGCCCTCCGGAATTGGAAATATATCCTGGAGTGTTTGAGTGGATGGCTAATCTGGATTGTAAATGGGAAGAAGGAAGCATACCCTCTTGGTTATTGTGAAACTAGTGTTAGAAGTGATGTGGGACACCTCCAAAGTCACACGCACTCGGTCCTGTGTCCTGGGGCGGGATAGCTTGACTAAAACTACAACCAACACTCTCCCATTGGACCCATCATGCCACTGATTCCGATCTCTCTGTGGGTCGGTTATAGTGCTGGTCCAACCGGCCTCGAGGACAACTGAGGGAAAATCTCGGCGCACCCCACTGGGATCCAATGGAACAAAGGCGAAGTCGGGCTCCTTAATCCCACCAGTATAGCTTCCCATGAAATTTGTTACGCCTGTATTTAGTTGTTAGTGCTATCCTTTGTCAATTTTTGTAGGGCAGGGATTATTTGAATAGGCGTTCATGTTATCCCTTAGTCTGTCAGTGCGCCCAAAAGCACCGGTTGAAGAGGTCTCAAATTGAAACCCTTAGCAATTTATGTCCACTTAGGGAAGGATATTTCTCAGATCCCGTTATTTTCTTGACCGGGTTTGGTATAGTTCTTAACTAGTTTTCTTGAACGCAGTACCCCGGCAGACTAAGGGATACAATGAGCTCGCTTTGTGGTGGAATACTGTATATACTTACGTGGCGATCCAGGTATAGTTAGTGTGTCAGCAGCTGCAGCATTTATGAGGCCGTTGGCACGCCAGTCAGCGTATTGCTGGACGAGCCAGGAATGGGCCGTTTCGTGCGAGTAACTGGGCATCACTACTCTGAGATAGTTATCGAGTGGTGAAAAGTGGATTATAATTTGGATTAGCGGGCGATTATAATTTGTGCAGAGGGGTATTACCGAAAGCGATGCTCTTCCAAACGATTGGGACGGTAAAATAGACCTTTAATGAGCTGACGAATGTCCTCGGATGAAAGATGGGTAAACTCGAGGAACTCGGGTTTCCCACACTTAATTGCGTCACGGATTGCGTAAAATGCTTCTTCGGCCATGGCTTGGGTTAAGAGGGGGGGGGGGTGTTGGACGGGGGGGAGGAGTGAAAATGTTTGTTGAAGGGGAGCACGTAAGCTGTTATGGTTTGCGTGTGTAGTGGGTTGGGGCTTCATGCTTGGTTTTATGCGGTTTTATGCCAAGACTTGTAACTCTTATCTGGATATCATACTCGAGTACCAGCCGTGGAAAATGTTGTGCCACCCCTGTGAGTGTCTAAGACAGAGATGACTAAGCTGCAGCCTGAGTATTCCCGAGTGATTGTGTAAGTACGAGTAGACATCATCATACAGTGCAAGTATCATAAATTTAATTATCTCACTCCAAGAAACAGGTCTGTGCAACCTTCCATCACCTGTTTCTTTTACGGTAGTTTTTTTAAGTAAACTATGCAGGGTTAGGGCTACGCTTTTGTCACACCCAGGATTCATTAGTGCGACTTGCTGTCAAGCGGAGGGGAGAACTCAAACGGCGATAGAAGCTTCCGGGTCTACACAAATTCTTTCGGCAGGTTCAAAGATTTCGTCTGAGAACGCACCAATGGACAACCCCGCGACCTCCCCCACCGCTTCAGGAAGTTACCGAAAACGAAAGCGATGATACTCTCCTCGACACGGCTAAGTTCCTCTCATGAGGAATAGAACGCGCGGAAATTGGCTTGTGCTGGGTAGGGCTCTGAGAGAGCTCTGAGAGCTTTGAGGACTGGTAAATGGAGCCCTAGCATAGTTGCACTAGCGGTTTTCTGAATAAAGCTTTGGACTAGGATACTGAGATCGAGCTTGAATCCTGCGACGAAACTGATGGCGGAGTGCCTGAGCATAGGTTGGTCGCTCGAATAAGTCCAATCCGGCAACAGCCAATGGTGGTGGTGGTGGCGGGCATGGAGATAGCGCACACCCCCGCAGCCGAACAAGGTCCAACAATGCAGGGACGACTTGCAGGAAGAGGTTTAACTACGTTTTGAATTGTGTAGCTACACTACATGAGACGAATTCTGAGGCTAAGGGGGCTACTTCGATACTTGTGGAGAATAAGGATAGCTACATACTTAATAAATGTGGTGCTGAGAAGGGGTTCTTCGCCGGGAAGTTCTGCGATGACATGGTGGTTGATCCGGTCGTCCTGGCGAACTTTGAGTTTTTCTCATCCATGTTTCGCAGTTTCAAGATGTTTGTCAGAGATCGGTATCCAATCAAACGGAATGGCTGGAAGGATCTTAGTAGCCTCGAAGGAGGAAATCTTGGGAGGCGCAAGCCTTCCTGATCGAGAACCGACTCATATGGGAGGGGTATTTGAAGATGCAGCTTTTGACCTAGTACTGGAATGAGTTTTATTGTCTGGTTAGCTTGTTGAGGGCGCATGAGACGACTATGATGGAAGAATTTAAACACCCAGGCGAGATCAGTGTTGGCGGGGCTAAGTAGGATATCATTGAGAAAGTGGCCCCGGCTAATACCGTTGCTATGAATATTGAGGAAGAGGTGCAATCACAGGTCATAGCCATGACTCTAGCGGTGGCGTAGGCGTCGTCTAACGAGGTGTACAATACGCTCTCAATGAAGCGCCGGTGCGGGATATTAGGATTCAATGGTATCATGACGGATCGGTGATTTCTAGGCCGCTATTGGTGTTGGAAGTTGAGCCTTTGTTTCTGACAACTTGTGAAGTCATGGTATGCCTTCTGCAAAGCATTCTACTCCCACCTCCACGACCGAGTCGTCCACTGACATTTCCGCTGGGATAATGCCTTCCTCCGCAGGAATAATGGGGGCCGTCGGCCCTACGAGCGCAATCCCCAATCTCACGGACAACAGCGCTAGCAAGGAACTAGTACCGGCGACTCCCTCCCATGCTACAGACAAAGAGAGGGAGACGACATCTAATACTACCTCTGCTAGCGTTAAAGCACCCGACACCACCTTCCGAGTGCCCGAAGACCACCATACCCCTTTGGGTTGTACCTGTTGGCCTGTATGCGTGCTTTGTAATTCGAGGACTGTCACAGTTGGTGGCCAGAGTTGGTCGCATTGTTCCTTCTTCGGAGTGTTGGTACCCCCAGGAATCTGGAGATGGGAAGGGGGACAAACGTAAGTGTCCATTTCCGCTAGAACTGTGGAATTTAGTTTCTCAATGGATCGCGCTTTCATCTCTATTTGACGCTTTTCAGCCATGACGAACAAATTGCGGAGTATGTGGGATTGCTCTTCTATGTGTTGTAACGAGAGGGCTGCGTTTGCTTCTAGCCGGCTTCGGCCCTTCTATAGGGGTTTGAATCAGCTTCCTCAGGTTGTTGACGACGCGGGGGGGTGGAAGTTGGAATGAGGGGCGTTGCTTGAGATCTGGAGGGTGTAGGAGGGGGAGGGAGAGGATGGCCTTGCACTTTTATCCTCAACAACAGGCTCCACTGCGGGGCTTGTGGCCGGAGAAATAGGTTCCCTGAGAGTTATCCTGTAAGGAAAAGCCACGCAGAGGTTCTTGATAGGAAGTGTTGGTAGGATTGGACAGCGGTGGAGGGTTTGCAATATGCTCGGTGGCTGGACGACAGCTGCAGGTATAGGATTGGTGTAGATGGCTGGTTTTAATCTGTAATTTCCCCCTCTGTCCATTAGCGATATTCACAGGAGCTGGAAGGGGGGATTGAGTTACCGGGTGGATAATATGCCACAGCCACAGCCATTGCGGTCGGCGATGCTTCCCCAACTAGCCCTAATCACTCAAGCATGCAACCCAGGCCTGGCATCAGCAACGTTTGTATGATCGGTGTAATGCGATAACGCCAGCATTGAACACTAACTCAGGAGAAACTTGCGGTTGTAATAAGTGTAGAGGGTGGCCGCAGGACAATCAGAGGTCCCCAGGGATTCTATAAAGGAAAGGTGTTCACTAGTCTGGGGTGGCAGGGATGTAGTTCTTATGAGCTTTTCCGATGCTAGCTTTTTTTTGTTTTTTGGCGTTTGTGCTAGCATTGCGGATTATACAAGTGGGGTTGATGGCGTGCATATCTAACTGCCGCCACTTACGGAGGTAGAACACCTTGAGCGTATATTGGGGCAAATCCTCTCGTGGATAGATCAGTGGCTTGTGGAGGATAGTGGAGGACTTGTACTAGACGAAGGAGAGGATACAATAAGACTTGTTTTTACCACTTTTTCCACTAGTTGGATGAGGTTTATTGCGGTGAAAATGTTCTGCTAGGAGAAGTTTGTTATGGCTGCAGGTGGGAAGGATGGAGTGGCCCCATGCTCTCGGGGCAGTAGGGGGTTAGGATCATTTTGCTTGAGCTGGAATTTAAGAGTTAGTGCGGGGCAAGCTTCATCCGGCGAGGAGTCTAGGTAGGAGTTATTCGGGTTAGTTGGCGGGTTGGATTCTGGCTTGGGGTGGGAGGAGTGGAGATTGCAGGAGTTGAAGCAGGACATGTCCTTGCGGTTCGTCTTAGTGGCTACGGATTGAACGATATCCTGTTGTTTGAGATCCTGAGGATGAGGGAGTTAGAATCCAGGATGAGCTGCGTCAGGTCCTCGAATTTGAGCACCTCTGTTAAAGGGTCTCTAATTCGTTCATATTTCCATACCAGCGAGGAGAGTTAAAACTTACGAGAAACCCTAAACCATTTCAACATTCCCACCACGATGACACTGACGGCTTTGCTGGTGATTTCCTCTGAGGATGTGCCTTGTCCGACCTTCTCTTCTAATCGGCTTTGCGCTCCTCATGTTTCTTTTCACACTACTTCTCTTGCTCCTTTTCACATTTTTGTCCTGTGTCTCTCTCCCTCTCCCAATAATTTGGCGACTGCTCTGATCCCTTCTCGTTAATAGTGTTCAGTTCCCCCTATTTAATGCCCCCTTTGCATGACTCACCCCCGGAACCGCCCTTTCAAACGTATTCCAAGAACTTCTGATCGATGCCCCGGCATAGGAAACTCTCCCAGTAGCTGTGTCAATGGTTACTGGCCCTCTCTGACCATTAGCTTCGCTGTCAATATATTTATTAGTTCCATGCAGTTTCCTGACCAATTTACGGACATCTTGCTTACCTTTTTTATCTACAGACAGAACCTGTTGGCTACGGTGGGGGCGGTGGTGGCGGCAGTTGCATGGGGGGTACATTGAGATTTGCCTCTATAAATTTCAGCAGTACAATCAAAAATCCTTGTAGCTGAGGCAATTCGGCTCTCCCCAGCAAAGTGTTGGTAATAGATACCAGGAAAGAAAATAGAGACAAGTGTTTAGAGGTCGGACAAACATAAAACTCTTCTACTGACTCCATCCGCCTCTCCCTCCACCACCGGTCCCTTCCTTTGACCTCCTTCCTCTCCTTCACCATCTCTTCGTCGACATCCTATCGCTTTTAGAATTTCGGAAATGCATCCCGCTCATCCAACAACAAATGCTTCATTGCCAATGTAGATCTTACTCTCCCAGAAAATGAATCTCCAGCCTCCTTGATGCCTGTGGGGAGCCCCCCACTACCTTCTGCTCAAGAAAAAGACGCCGTCCTCCTTCTAGCAACACTTTCCAGTAAACTTCTTGTCTACATCGGGTGCAGTGTTCCCAACCGTCCGGGGGCATGGCGGGGACGGTTGAGGACTGCCGGGGACTGTTGAAGAAGACGGGGAATGGTGGGGGACGGCGGGGCACTGCAGGGGACAGCACGAGTGATGTCTCATGATGTAAAAAGAATCCCTTTGGAGTTGTAGGATTTCAACTTGGCTAGTACCGGAGGTCCAAGCGCTAGGACTATAGTCCCCTATAATCCATCCGGTCTTCACCTTCCTGGGTGTAGTCTGTCCTAGCACCCCGAAAAGACGGCTGGGAACACTGATTGTCCGTAGTTAGCCAAATCTCGAGTTCACCATTGGAGTTTTCGTAGGTGAAGCAAAAATAATTTTCAGGAATAGTGCAAGAGTTCGATTTTAGGGATAACCCACTTTTAAAAGGTGAGCGTTAGCTTTTCAAAGATGAAAAAGATAAGAGTGTGTGTATTTAGGTGATGGGGGGTTAATTTTGAGAATAAGAGTTGGTAGAGGATAAGAGTTGATGGATGAAATAAAAATTGAGAGGGAAGAACGAGTGCAGGTGGGATCCCCCTTATTATACGATACTCGAAAAGCTGAGGTGTCTGGGTATGTGCTCATACAAACTGTTCCCATGTTATGGTGAATTACCGTAAAAACTCGTGTTATCTACCCTCTCCGCCAAGTCTCTAAACTTCATCAAGACCTGCATTAGCCCACTATAGATTTGGTTTAACAAATTGACAAAATTGTGAATGCCCGTTAGGGAGATCCAACACACTCAGCACAGTTGGGCTTGACAGTATGAGGAAAACGCTAATCCTTCTTGAGGGGTTCTTGTCCGTGGGTACGAAGATTGGGTGCCTGGTGGAGATATTGGATAACAACGATAGGTACGATACGAGCCTGTCGACGAAAATCATGGGTAACTCAACAAATACAAACCGGCTTACTACTGAACCCTTCTACGAGAATTGGTTCCGTCACCATGTTTCGATACATCCAGAAAGCGATTCCTCGCATCTAGAGAATGCATGCAGCGATAAAACACACCCCTTGCATCATAACTACATGAATAGACCAGTACAACTATCAAGACATTTCTGACTAGTAGATACCGTTCCAGATAAAAACTAACAGAAGTAGAAATGTAAGAGATAAAGAGAAATAGACAAACTGCATTGTCCAAAGGCAGTATCATTGGTTATCGGTGATTAATCGCATAACTCTAAGAAAGAATACATAGTACTACGGGCCCGAATGAGCACCCAAACTTCCTCCCATATAATTGAGAACCCCGCCTCAAGCAAAGAATCAAAGAGGAAACCCCAACCTAAAACGCCAATAATGCACAATTCTAGGCTCGAAAACGCCACGCCCCAATCCGTGTTCCTAGTCAACTCGCTTTGCAGCACTCCCCCACCCCTCCCTCAGCACCTCCTCGGTTTGCTCCATCCTAAGACCCTTCATCTCCGGGTACCTCCACCATACCGCCAGAGTCTCAGCCACACACTGGCACACCAGAGCATAAAAGACAAATAAGCCGGCAGCCCCCCATACACCAACTCCACCGCAGGGCACGCCAACGAGAGGTTTAGTATCCAGTTTGTCGCTGTGGCCATACCTGTGCTGGGGCCGCCATTCCCATGGGGAAGAACTTGGACTGAACAACCAACGGGATTGCGCCGATACCTAGCGTATACGAAGCAACGTATACCGCCATAAAGAGGATTAGGAACGGTGACCAGAGGTCTGTCGTGGATGTGGCGTTTGGGGAGGTGCCGATGTCGGGGGCTAGCATAGGGAGGTGGGAGAATATGAGGGCGCAAAGGAGGAGACCCATAGCCATACCCAGGATTGAGAGCAAAAGGATTCGGCGTCAGCCAAGGCGGTCGATGAGATTAAAGGCTACTGCTATGGCAGCCATATTTGTACCTGCGATTACCATGGCTGCTGTGGTCAGATTTTTGAACCCGACCATGGAAAATATAGTTGTGGAAAAGTACATTAACAAGTTAAAACCGCAGGCTTGCTGAAGGCCTGTAAAGACAACTTCTGGTCAGTGAGCGACAGTTCCTGCCGATGCTGAAGAGAAGTTTGAATTTCTCGGTAAGGGTATTGGAGGCACCCGCTGACGCCCCCGCTCCCACCCCTGTGAGTACCCGGTCTACCTCTCGAGCCGTGAGGTTTCCGTAGAGCTTCGCGATCACCTTTGCAGCTTCATTGCGCCCTGCGCTGTGAGTGTTGCAGCCGCCGGGGTGTCTCGGGCACGAATATCATTATGATGGCCTGTAGGCCAGCTGGCAGGCCCTCAAGCCCGAGCATGTACCTCCAGCTGGCTTCCTGAGAAAGCATGGGTGGGGATAGGATGATCCCCAATGCATAAGCAATTAGCTGTCCGAATGTGATGAATAACACGTTTATAATGACAAGTCTCCCACGGTGCGATGGCGGAGATAATTCCGATATGTAAAGCGGGACAATCAAGCTCCCCACACCAACTCCCAACCCCACGACAGCCCTGCCAACGACCATCGCAACGACACTGTTCGAGAACGTTTGCCAAGCGGCTCCCACAACGAATAGCACGTCGGTAACCCAGATGGCGTCGCTATGCCCCATGTAATCCACCAGCAAACCAGCCAATAATCTGCCGATCAGAGCTCTAAGGGAGGTTGACGAGGTAATGAGTGACTTATCCCACCATGTAGCCGGATGTTCGAGAGAAGATAATGATGGCGCAAGGTGTAGGAGTGCAGCGGAAATAGATACGGTGTCGTCTATCAAACTTGTTCAAAAAAGAGCTCCCCGCCGGGAAGCCCACTAACTTGGGGGCAAAAGCTTCAGGGAAATAAAGACAAAATGGGGGGGATATTCAAATGGAAGCCCACTGATACCGGTACTCACGGTGAGTAGCCGGAGCCAGAGCCCGACCTTGTCACTATCTTCAGGATCCTTCCCCCCGTTGCAGCCATCGTCCCCGATCGGTGGTCCGGCGGAAGATGGAAAGGTGGTGAGGTGTTCTTCGCCTTC
>Ga0307510_10005349_pt1 | contig 15282 bp, 17 predicted proteins | sample 12_EM_MG_FD_207224 | JGI IMG/M metagenome (GOLD analysis project Ga0307510, IMG submission 207224) | Populus trichocarpa ectomycorrhiza microbial communities from riparian zone in the Pacific Northwest, United States - 12_EM | ecosystem: Host-associated > Plants > Roots > Unclassified | place...
ATCCCTTCTACCACTTCCGTCTCTTCCACCCCTACAGTGAAACCTGAATCGCCAGTCATCACCCCGATGAAATCAAGGTCGCCCTCGGGACTAGGATTCACCAGGGCTGAGCGGCGGGCCGTCGAAACGGTGATCAACGTTCTGCTGGAAATGAAGAGCAAAGGTGAAGCTCGCACGGGTGCCGCAAAACTTGCCCCTTTGGTCTTGGCAAAGGATCGGGGGGTGTACAGGCGCGTTGGGAACAGGGCAAACAAGTTTTGGAAATTGATCACTTTGGGAGTTCAGATGGGGTGGCTGGAAGCTGGGCCCGAGAACGCCTGGATTGACGTTGGAGAGGGATGGACTGAAGGGGCTAGTTTGCAGGTTTGAGGCAGAGACCTCACGACCTATATATCTGTCGCCTTTCGCGCGAACGACTTGTACTTATACCACCGCATTGCATACCTCCATCAAACCATACGGTATAGATTATAATAGACAGGATCCTAGACACGCTAGTCGTTCGATGTACAAGCAGTCCATTTTCTACAGACGGAGTGGTGAGATAAACACCACGTCGGGCGACAGAGCCCGCTATCTTAGAATCATGGCACGCTTTGGGATTTGAAGTATGTCGAAGTTGTCAACGCTCAACTGGGGAAATGCTTTATTTGCTGAACGTTTGTTCCATGCCGTGTCTCCACCCCCATCTCTCTTTCAACTTCTGGTCCTTTCACTCGCGGCTCGCCTCCTTTCTTTCTCCAACCATAGTAGGCCGTCCGCCAACCCTTCACTTCCGTCTGGGTCCCAACTTCTACGACCAGCGACTATCTAAAACGATCTACGTCGTTCCTTCATTCATTCGTGACCAATCATCGGAATCTTCAGCGCTTCAGCACTAGCTTCGTTCTCGACGTTACCGATCGCTGCACCGAGAGTTTCTCCGCGAGATTCAAACCCTCGATGACCACATTCAACGAGAGAGGAAGACCGTGACGTCGTCTTGACGTTTCGATCGGACTTTGTATCCGTGGGTTTTAAAGTCGGGGGTAGGAACGAAAAGGACGTTGTATCGAGCAGGAGCAGGCTATGGAACCTGATTGAGATGAGTGGCGATCGACGATCGTTGGTGCGGCGCACCACGATGTAGAGCCATTCGAAGAAGAGGCCGCGGTAGCTTGACGTGGAGCAGTGGGGAGAATCCGAGTCCTATAGCGACCTTCTACTCATCATCTGGCCTTCCTCCTTGAAACGAAGTTATAATCAAGGTTACGAAGTCTGGGAATCTCAGGGTGAGGGAGTAAATACTAGTACTCGTGTGATCGAGGGGAATAATTGGTGCCGTACTGGACTTCGCTCGCCCCATTTGAACGACGCTGCAGATTATCGGTAACATTCGTTGATGATTGCTAACGACGGGCGGTAAGACAATGAATACGAGACAATGTGCGTGAGTGGAAGAGACAAATAGAGGGGAGAACACTGTCGAATGAAGAGAAGGTAGCGATGCTAACGGGCGCAAGGGGAGGCAGGGTGAAGGGACTAGGTGTCGGTGACTCCTTGCGAATGGCTATATTTGAAGAACACGACACGGCCGTCGATGCCTTCATTCAGATTCCTGAGCTTAGAACGGAAAGTCAATACTCGCAAGAAATAACACCACTTTCGGGAACTCACAATCGGACTCCGACTGACCAGAGGAAACCGGGCCATTCAGTTCCTCTATAACCCGGAGGAGCCTCCTACAGCGCTCTACATTCTTCGCAACCCCAAGCTTCTCGTAAATTGCTACCGCACGCAGAGCCTCAGACTTGGCCTCTTCAAATCTGCCCTGCATGTACCAAATGCAGGCCTGCTCCCTCGTGGCATGACCGAGGTTGTATGCGCTATCGACCGTGTGCGACTTGGCGTGTTCGACATGAGCCTGTGCGTCGTCGAGCCTGCCTTCATCGCGAAACAGGCATGCCAGGTTGTAATGGGCACAAAACAGGTCATCGTGCCAATTGAAGGGGGACGCGATTCCCAGGGTTAACTCGTAATAGTGAATCGCCTTCTCGATCTCGCCCTTGGATTCATATATCTCGCCGAGAGCGCGATGAGATTTGCAGATCCGACGTTCTTCGCCCTTCCCTGGGAGGATACCGATCGCGCGGAATGCGGCTTCTTCTGCGGCATCGAACTGTTTGTCGTCACATAACGACAAAGCAAGCTCGATCAAACAGTCTGCCTGCCTCTCTGTGCCACCAAGTCGTTCGAAAATCTCCAATGCTTCCTTCGCCACTTCTATCCCTTCTTTGTGAAGGCCCATGAACCGATTGGCCTCGGATAGCTCCATCAACGTAATAGCAACCTGATCATCACTCTTCCGCTCTCTCCGAAGCTTCAACGCATGAATGAGGAGTCGTCTCTGCTCCACCCAATTTCCAACCAAGCCGAACAACCGTGAGAGATAAAACAAGCAGTCCGGCTTGTAATCATGATCATCCGGAAGACCTTCTATCCTCGGCTGAAGAATGACGAGTCGTCCTTTGTGCCAATAGAGATGATCCATAAAACCTGCACAGGCATTCCACACACAGTCCGAGTCTGCATCAACCACCGTGAAGATATTGAGCAGGTGCTCAACATTTACGTCCTCGGACGTGATCCATCGCGACTCCCTGAAGTTGGATTGAGATGGATTGATATCGATCGACATCCTGGCAAGGTAATGTTCCTTGGTTGCGCAGAGGAGTGTGGACGACCCAGGGTCCTTGGGAGAGAGATAGTCTCGGAGTGGGGCAAGCATTGTGGCAAACCCGCTGCTCCGATATGTCAACGAGAGAATACAGAACTTGTCAAAGACGTCGGTTCTGTTCGGAATGGAAGGAAAGAGCCAATCCAGGTTGTTTTCGTTGACACCTTGCGGAAAGAACGCGACGACTTCCAGAAGCCCTCGTGCATCGGGTCCAAGTTCTTGGAATAGGGAGGAGGTCAGCGAGACTTCAATCGCCGCGGCGAGGCTACTGCTATGTTCAGTCCGCAACATGCTCGTTCGACGTTGCCCCCATTCTCTGGCCAATCGGTCCGGGTCCCATCTGCTTTGGTGTGCGACAGTAGCGAGCAACATGATAGAGAGTGGGTGAAAGTCGAGCTGGCCCAGGATATCGCTGATCAGGTTGGACTGCTCTCTCCTTTTGTATATGCAGTAGAACGTGTCTCGTGCGGCACCCATCGACAGTGTCGGGACGTCGAGAACCTCGCACTCAGGAGGGATGACAGAGATCCTGGACGTAATGCAGAGACAAATCGTCTGTAATCGGCTCAGTTCCCCCACCAAAGTGTAGATCTTCTCGGCGTCCGCTCCACGCGGATCGAGGATGGATTCGGCGTTGTCAAGGATGATGAGCATCTCCCCCGATGACAGGAACGGATATAGAGGAGCCAGATCCTCAGGATTTTCGATGCCCGCACCGATGACCTTGGAAAGTCGGGCGAGGAGATGAATGGATGTGGGAGGGAATTGGTCGCATCTGATGAACCGACGATTCTCTTCAAACCGCTGCTTGATGCGATGGTGATGAAGAACGGTCAGAACGACCGATGTCTTGCCGATTCCACCGGCACCAACGAGAGCGATGGGCGTGAGGTTTACTGCCAGTCCGATGATATTTTCGATCAACTCGTCACGGCCGAAACAAGCCCTCGGCGCCGGTGGGGGTGATTCTCCAGGTATGGTGGATGTAGATATAAGAGACTGGGTTCATTAAAATTAGTAATGTGGATCGCTGACCCGGTCTGAGCCTCGCTACTCGCCTGGCAATTGGCAATGGCAGTGATGATCTCATCCAGTTCAGACGCAACATTGCTTCCCATGTAACCCGCATTCTCAGCGTGTTTAGATACGTCTCGAAGCTTGTCGTTGATTCGTTCCAGCGCACTAGGGAGGATTAGATGTGGCAGTAAATAAGGAGGGACCGAAGTAACAGACGTGATCAGGGTATTGCTTTGTGCTGACTGCAGCTTTGGAACCACATCCCCACCATTCGTCCCTAAGCCCATCCCATCCCAGCTGTTCACCAAAATGTCGAGCTTTTCCTTCGTCACAGACGAATCCTTTCGACCGGTCAGGCGGATACTTCACTATCGGAGGGGCGGGATCGTACCTCAGCGTGTTGTGATCGTAACGTTTCGACAGATTGCTTGTACCACCAGGCATATCGTTAGCCCTGACGTCGAATACATCGGCGAGCAATCTTACAATCAGTCTCCTGAGTTGATTGGATATCGACTGTTCTGGCGGCACCTGTCGCAACTATGTCAACACTGGCTCGGGCGCTGTGTCGTTTCTGCTCACCGCCGGTTGTCCGAAAGCAGGCCGCGACCCAGCGTGGCCGCTTGGGCCGGAAGCGCCTTGAGAGGGGGTCGACATGAGTTCCCAATGACTGGAGCGCGATCTCGAGAGAGAGGGAGGGGGTTGTCTGTGAGATAGAGGCGCTGAAAACACGAGGTATGCATTTGCAGTGGTCCCCGTCGGTGTTATTTGCTAAGCTGCGTTGAGTCGCCGAGTTCGGTCAGCGTGGTTCCCCCCCCTTCGGACGGTCGAATAAGCCTGAAAACCAGAGGACGCGATACATACAACTCCGTATGATGTTCGGCGCGTGTACCCTCCCGATCTATTTCGTTCGACGGGGGAAGTACAGCTCACCTATGCCCGTGTTTCAGTCGCGTCATCCCGCCTTATATATCTCTGGGGCCGAGAAAGTTATCAAACTTGCGCCGGTGAGTATTTCTCATGCCCGAATGATACCTCGGACGCATCCGGTTTCGCCGATGATGACATAGCGACGAGGCGGTCGCCACTACGATAAAGGACAAGGAGGGTGAACCTCTAGGGAGGTCCACCCTCACCTCGGGGAGTATGGTCCGACGTACAGGGATATTATGGATATCGTAGGTTGGTGCCCTGGTACGCCGGGCGTTAGTAGCTGGTGCTTGGGCTCCTAGTATCGACAACGCTCACACCTACGCCGTTGTGCAAATACTTCATATCATTCACGTCGAAACGGACCATGCTAGGGATACAACTGGGGGTCATATTATCCTCAGCTGATAACTCAATGCGTTCACCTCCGTCCTCGGCTCAAAACCTCCCAGATGATTTTTCGTTTCTTGCGATTTTTGGAAGCGCGCGTTTTCTCCCGTCAAGAGTCTATTGTCATTAACACTGCCAAGGGATCCCCCACCGCGCGCCTCATTCGAACGACGCTGCAGAATATCGGTAAAATTCGATAGCTAGGTCGATACGTGGCAAGAGACATATTGTTAACGACGGGCGGTAAGATAAAAGATACGAAACAATGTGCGTGGACGGAAGAGAAAAATCGAGGGGAGAAAACTGTCGAAGGGGAAGAAGGTAGTGATGTTAACGGGTGTAAGGAAAGACAGGGCGAAGGTTGGTGACTTGCAGGAGGCCGAATCTGAAGAACATGGCATGGCTATCGATGGTTTCATTCGGTTCCCTGAGCTTAGAACAAAAAGTTAATACTTGCGAGAAATAACACCGTTCGCGGGAACTCACAATTTAATCCCGATTGACCAGAGGCGACCGGGGTGTTCAGTTTCTTCTCTATACGCTGGAGGAGCTGTCTGCAACGCTCTGCGTCCTTCGCGGCCCCAAGCTCGTCGTAAATGTCGGCCGCACGCAGTGCCTCCGACTTCGACTCTCCAAGTCTGTGCTGTTTGTACCAAACCGAGGCCTGCTCCTCCATCGCATAACCGAGGTAGTATGCGCTATTGGCTGTGTGCGACTTGGCGTGTTCGACATGAGCCTGCGCGTCGTCGAGCCTGCCTTCACTGCGAAACAGCCCTGCCAGTTTGTAATGGGCCCAAAACAGGATATCGTGCCAATTGAAGGAGAACGCAATTCCCAGGACTACCTTGCTATGGAGAATTGCCTTCTTGATCTCGCCCTTGGATTGATATATCTCGCTGAGAGCGCGATGAGATTCGCAGACCCGAAATTGTTCGCCCTCCTCTGGGAGGATGCCGACCGCGCGGAATGCGGCTTCTTCTGCAGCGTCGAACTGTTCGTCATCACATAACGACCAAGCAAGGTTGATCAAACAATCTGCCTGTTGCGCCGTGTCACCAAGTCGTTCGAAAAGCTCCAATGCTTCTTTCACCACCTCTATCCCCTCCTTGTGGAGACCCATGAACCGGTTTGCTTCAGATAACTCCACCAGCATCATAGCAACCCAGCAGCCACCCCCCCGCTCCCTCTGAAGTTTCAATGCATGAATGAGGAGTCGTCTGCGCTCCACCCGATTTCCAACCGAGCTGAACAACCGTGAGAGATAAAACAAGCACAATGGCTTGTAACCATGATCATCCTGAAGACTTTTGATCCTTGGCTTCAGAATGACGAGTCGCTTTTTGTGCCAATATAGATGGTCCATAAAGTTTGCACAGGCACCCCAGACACTGTCTGAGTTTCCATCGACCGCTGTGAAGATGTCGAGCAGGTGCTCGACGTTTACGTCCTCAGACGCGATCCATTCCGACCCCCTGAAGTCGGGCTTGATCGGATCAAGATTAACCGACATCCTGGCAAAATATTGTTCCTTGGTTGCGCAGAGGATTGCAGACGACCCCGGATCCTTGGGAGAAAGTAGTCTCGGAGTGGGGCGAGCATTGTGGCAAACCCGCCGCTCCGGTGTGTCAACGAGAGGATGCAGAATTTGTCAAAGATGTCAGTACAATTCGGGATGGAAGGAAAGAGCCAATCGAGGTTGTCCTCGTTGACGCCTTGCGGAAAGAACGCAACCACTTCCAGAAGCCCTCGCGCATCGGGCCCGAGTTCTCGGAATAGGGGCGAGGTCAACGAAAGTTCGATCGCCGCAGCGAGGCTATTGTTGTGCTCGGTCTGCAACATGTTCGTTCGACGTCTCCCCCATTCTCTAGCCAATCGGCCCGGGCCCCATTTGCTCTGGTGTGCGACTGTAGCGAGCAACGTGATGGAGAGTGGGTGGAAGTCGAGTTCGTCCAAGATCTTGTCGATGAAATCCGATCGTTCGGAATTCCTGTATATTCGATGGAACGCGTCGCGGGCGGCATCGATAGACAACGTTGGGACGTCAACGGTCTCGCAGTCGGGGGGAATAGTGGATATGCGGGATGTAATGCATAGACAGACGGTGTCCAGCTGACTCAACTCCTCCACAATACCATAGATCTCCCGGGAATCCGTCCCCTGAGGATCCAGGATCGACTCGGCATTGTCGAGGACTATCAGGACCTCCTTCGAGGACAGGAATGGGCGGAGGGAAGCCAAGTCCTCGGGGTTCTCGATGCCTGCACCAATGACCTTGGACAACCGGCTGAGGAGGTGGGTGCGCGAGGCAGGGAAGTGGTCACAGCGTATGAATCGGCGGTTTTCACCGAATCGCTTTTTGATCCGATCGTGGTGGAGGACAGTGAGAGCGACGGATGTCTTCCCGATTCCGCCAGCACCAATGAGAGCGATCGGTGTGAGGTCTTCGGCCAGGCCAACGATCTTCTCGATCAACTCGCCGCGTCCGAAGCAGGCTCTCGGTGCCGGGGGAGGTGATTCGCAAAGTTTCCTAGATGCAATATGAGATAACAGGTCTATTGGTGGTTTAGGTTTCCCACCTAGTTTGAGTCTACGCAACAATGAGTGACCATCCGGTGGCGGGCAGGGCGCGAGTGTCACCTACCGATGGGCCCGTGCCATCACTTCCTTCCTGACCTCCCACAACAGTACGATGGATCTCGGAGACCATGGCGCGAGTGTTCGAAACACCGCACTCAAGCTCGGAAATGGTGGTGTGGGTTTTCACGACGCCGTGACGAATGTCTGAAATGGTTCCATGCGTACTTCTCGGCGGCGGGGGCAATGATTCTCCGGGTGCACTGGATGCAAATATTAGATATTAGACTCATTTGCAATCAAGACTGTTGACCTGGCATGAACCTAGGCAATGTTAAGTGGTTACTCGGCAACAGGTGGAGTAGGAATGGTATTTACTGTCTGGTCTTGGCTATGTGTATCTCGAGGGCTCCTCAACGTGTTACGGTAAATGTCAGAAACAGTGGTACGCGTGTCTAAAACCTCATTCCGGACGTTGGAAACGGTTGAGCTTATTGTAAATTCCTTCTGGAGTCGGAGGGGTTAGCACCGATCTTCACTCAAATAACGGGACGCACCTTGAGGATTTGAAGAATCTTGTCGAGATCCAACTTCCAGATGGAGATCGTCTCCTTGTCGCCCTTCGTATGGAAACGCCGAGAGACGACATTCCGTCTACCCCACTTGACTAGCTTTTTCTGAATCGCTGCCACGGTCCTACATTTGAGAACGTTTTAGTGGACGGCTCGAAATGCGTGTTGTCAGTTTAACTTACAGCATCGATAGATTTATCGTATCGTATAATGGCCGACTGAGCTCGTCCGGTTTCTTTCCAGCCACACCCTGGTCGAGTGCTCGGCAGATATCGGCGCAAGACAATCCGAGCTCGACCCAATCCTGTTCATCGGCCATTGAGTCCTAGCTAGATGTGAATCTGGAGCAGACCGTTGCAGAATGGGAGGAAGCGTACCCTTATCGTTGTAAGAAGAGTGTTGACAGAACCAAAAAGACTCTTGGCTGGTATGGTGCCCAAGGTATTCTGCACGAGTTTCAAGGATTCAATGGCCGCGTTCAGTGCCGGGACAGCATCCTCTCGCCCCTTGGGTCGTTGCGACTTGGCATCCATGGTCAGAACTCGGGGCGGTTGTGAGAGAACGGTACAGCCTGGAAGCTGTGGGGAAGGACTCGAACCCTAATAGAGATGGGCGTCCGTTTTGTCGCGTGCAAGCCTCGGTCCATTTGGTCAAGAGGGTCAGAGATGCTGAGGAGTCTGTTCAGCTGATCGCCGAGAGTCTTTGCTTCCTCCCCGCCTCTCGTCCAGGACACCCTGAAGAAATGCTTTATTTGCTGAATTACGTTGGCGCAATACCGTGTCTTCACCTCCATCCCTCCCTCGACCCGGCTTTCAGACGCTCCGTCCGAGACACATTTTTCACTCGCGACTCGCCTCCTCTCGTTCCCCAACCGTGGACCCTCCGTTAATCCTCTACGTTCGTTTGGATCCCAACTCGCGTTTTCTGCGACCGGCGACTATCTAAAACGACCCATGTCGTTCCTTCATTCATCCGCGGCCCATCGAACCTTCAGCATCAGCTCCTTTTTCGACCTTACCAATCCCGCCGGGCAGCGAAATCACCACAGAACACCACGAACACAGCTTCCGCAACCAGAAACTCCATGTATGGGGTGCAACAACTTGTTCTCGCACCGGGCTGTCGGACTGATTGTTTCCGGTCCCTACCGGAAGGGTATGCATATGGTTGAGCTCATTGCCCCCATCCAGGGCGGTTGCCACACTGACCAAGTTTCAGAACCATCGTCTATTCCTCAAAGCCGTGATCTCTGGCTCGCGTTTCTGATACCTACTGGGGGCTCCTCTCAGATGACGCTCAGGGTAAAACTACCAACTGTGACTCTTCTGACCGTCCGTAGCGCCTAGTTTTTGGTCCCATAGAATATTCCAAGGTCTGCAGGCCCGGTTATGCTGCAGTATGTTTTGCCTTTGTTGCTATTGATGACGTTTTACTGAGAGTTGCAAATTTGTCAAAAGACAGCGTAGTCACGGTTCATGCATTTTTCTGTAAGAGCGAGGGACGGAACGGGAGGAGGAAGAAAAGAAGGACAATGCATCAGTATCCGGAGGGTAGTGGAGGCCCCGGAGGAGGGACGCGCCTCCCGCACCACAGAGACATCCCTCTCTGCTGCAATTGTCTTCCCTCCGCCGAGACGATCAAACTTCGGTGGATATTTCCACAAGCGCCCTCTAGACTATCGAGTGGGCGGGGCGAAGTATGTTCGGTCGCATGTGTCTCCCAGGAGCCTCGCGGACGAGGCTTGTATCTTCCTGCCCGAGTCTCAAGTCATTGGATAGGCCAGGACGTGGTGTCTCCTCGACGGTGCCTCAGCCGCTCGACTGGGTCACCTCTCAGCAGTGCGCGATGACAGAGGAGTTGAAAGTGTCCCCTCGCATACCCTCCGCAACGCCGCCAACTGGGACGCTTCGTCCTAATACGCGAGCTTACTGATGAATTTAGGTGTATGTTCCGGGGACCAAAATATTCTTCACGAACTCCTTACTCAATGCCCCAAACCGTCTCAGTTCATCCTTCGATTCTTACCTTGGTATTCCCTACCGAACAGCCTCGGGTTCGATTCCATCGATAACCCACTTGTGCTACTTCTATGACGGTAAGTCTCCACGTCACCCTCGTATATATCCTACCGTCTTCGGGGCCCCGGGTGTCGCCCCACGTCTGTCACCTCCCGTCCCGCAGCCCATCCGCCGCTACAGACTCCGAGGATAGCAACGGCAGCGCCTTCAGACCCTCCGGATGTGAAAGGGGGGCTCTCATCTAACCCTTATCAGTATCACTCCCGCCTCGTGAATCAGCCGGAAAGTTATATCGATGATCCGAACGGGCAACAGTGAGAGCGGAACAGAGGGATGCGAGAGGGATGTAAAAAGGGGGAAGCACGTATGTTATGGAGGTACTTTTCCATTTTGTACTGGACCTAGCTACGGGGAAAGACGATATACATGAGTAATTCAGTGGAACAACAAGGAGGTGAATGCGACGATGCACAGGTACATCGATGTTGCGTGTTACATGGTAGCGTTTGAAACTTGAACGTCGAACGTCCAGTGTGAGAGAGGATGTCCTTGGAAAGATAAAGGAGTGTGCGAGGGGAATTGGCGCTGCACTGGACTTCGCTCGCCTCATCCCCGGGACTCCTAGAGTACCGGATCTTATCGTTTTTTTTTTCCTTCGCTGCCGCCCTGCAAAAAGGCCCTATTCCTTGTTTGAACCATGCCGCAGAATATTGGTAGCATTCGATGGCTAGGTTTGTACGTGACGGGAGGCAGGTTGGTAACGACGAGTGGTAGGACAACGAATACGAAACAAGGTGCGTGAGTGGAGGAGACAAATAAAGGGGAGAACGCTGTCGGAGGGGAAGGTAGCGATATTCAGGAGCACAAGAGAAGACAGGGTGAAGGAACGAGCTGTCGGTGACTCCTTTCGGACGGCTGAGTTCGAAGAACACGACGCGGTTATCGGCGCTTTCATTCGGATCCCTGAACTTAGAACAGAAAGTTAATATTCGCAAGAAATAAGACCATTTGCAGGAACTCACAATTGAATCCGGATTGACTAGAGACGACCAGGGCGTTCAGTTCCTCCTCTATACGCCGGAGATTCTGTTTACAGCGCTCCATGGCTTTCGCGGCTCCGAGCTTGTCGTAAATATCGGCCGCGCGCAGAGTCTCAGACTTTGCCTCTTCAAGTCTGTCCTGCTTGTACCAAATCCAGGCCTGCTCCTCCGTCGCATGACCGAGGTTATATGCGCTATCGACCGTGTGCGACTTGGCGTGTTCGACATGAGCCTGTGCGTCGTCGAGCCTGCCCTCATCGCGAAACAGACCGGCCAGTTTGTAATGGACCCAAAACAGGTCATTGTGCCAATTGAAGGAGGACGCGATTCCCAGGGCTAGCTCGTTATGGTGGATCGCCTTCTCGATCTCGTCCTTGGATTGATATATATCTCCGAGAGTGTGATGAGATCGGCAGACCCGATGTTCTTCGCCCTTCCCTGGGAGGATACTGATCGCGCGGAATGCGGCTTCCTCTGCGGCGTCCAACTGTTCGTCGTCACATAACGACAGAGCAAGCTCGATCAAACAGTCTGCCTGCCTCTCCGTGCCACCAAGTCGTTCGAAAATCTCCAATGCTTCCTTCGCCACTTCTATCCCTTCCTTGTGGAGGCCCATGAACCGATTGGCCTCGGATAGCTCCATCAACGTAATAGCAACCTGATCGTCACTCTTCCGCTCTCTCCGAAGCTTCAACGCATGAATGAGGAGCCGTCTCTGCTCCACCAGATTTCCAACTGAGTCGAACAACCGTGAGAGATAAAACAAGCAGTCTGGCTTGCAAGGATGATCATCCGGAAGGCCTTCGATCCTCGGCTGAAGAATAACGAGTCGTCCTTTGTGCCAATAGAGATGCTCCATAAAATTTGCACAGGCTTCCCATACACCGTCCGAGTCTGCATCGACCATTGTGAAGATATTGAGCAGGTGTTCAACATTTACATCCTCGGATGTGATCCATTGCGACTCCCCGAAGTTGGACTTGGTCGGATCGATATCGATCGACATCCTGACAAAGTAATGTTCTTTGGTTGTGCAGAGAAGCGCAGACGACTCTGGGTTCTTGGGAGAGAGATAGTCTCGGAGTGGGGCGAGCATCGTGGCAAACCCGCCGCTCCGATGTGTCAACGAGAGAATACAGAACTTGTCAAAGATGTCGGTTCTGTTTGGGATGGCAGGGAACAGCCAATCGAGGTTGTTCTCGTTGACGCCTTGCGGAAAGAACGCGACAACTTCCAGAAGCCCTCGCGCATCGGGCCCGAGTTGTTGGAATAGGGGGGAGGTCAGCGAAAGTTCGATCGCCGCAGCGAGGCTATTACTATGCTCCGTCTGCAGCATGCTCGTTCGACGTCCCTTCCATTCCCTGGCCAATCGGTCCGGGTCCCATCTGCTTTGGCGTGCGACGGTAGCGAGCAACGTTATCGAGAGTGGGTGAAAATCGAGTTCGCCCAGGATCTTGTCAACGAGATCCGACCGCTCGCCACTCTTGTATATTCGATAGAACGCGTCGCGTGCGGCATCGATAGACAACGTTGGGATGTCAATGATTTCGCAGTCGGGGGGAATAGTGGATATGCGAGATGTAATGCATAGACAGGCGGTGTCCAGCTGACTCAACTCCTCCACAATACCATAGATCTCCCGGGAATCCGTTCCCCGAGGGTCCAGGATCGACTCGGCATTGTCGAGAATTATCAGGACCTCCTTCGAGGACAGGAATGGACGGAGCGAAGCCAAGTCCTCGGGGTTCTCGATGTCCGCACCGATGACCTTGGAAAGTCGGCTGAGGAGGTGGATGCGCGAGGCAGGGAAGTGGTCACAACGTATGAATCGACGGTTTTCACCGAATCGCTTTTTGATCCGGTCGTGGTGAAGGACAGTGAGAGCGACGGATGTCTTCCCGATTCCGCCAGCACCAATGAGAGCGACCGGTGTGAGGTCTTCGGCCAGACCAACGATCTTCTCGATCAACTCGCCGCGTCCGAAGCAGGCCCTCGGTGCCGGTGGGGGTGATTCTCCGAGATTCCTAGATGCAACATGAGACAATGGATCCATTGGTAGTTTATGTTTCTGACCTGGTTTGAGTCTACGCAACGGTGAGTGACCATCCCGTGACGGGCAGGGTGGGAGTGTCACCTACCGACGGGCCCGTACCATCACTCCCTTCCTGACCTCCCATAATAGTATGATGGATCTCGGAGACCATGGCGCGAGTACTCGAAACACCGCACTCGAGCTCGGAGACGGCGGCATGAGTTTTCACGACGCCGTCACGAATGTCTGAAATGGTTCCATGCGTACTTCTCTGCGGCGGAGGTAATGATTCTCCGGGTGCACTGGATGCAAACATCAGATACCAGACTCATTTGCAGTCGTGATTGCTGACCTGGCGTGAGGCTATGCAATGTTAAGTAGCTACTCGGTGACACGCAGAGTATGAATGATCCTCACCATCCGGTCTTGGCTATGCGTATTTTGTGGACTCTTCAATGTGTTACGGCGAACGTCGGAAGCAGTGGTACGGGTGTTTGAGACGTCATTCCGGCCGTCGGAAGCGGTTGAGGTTGTTGTAAATTCCTTCTGGAATCGGAGGGTCAGTGCTCACTACCGATCTTCACTCAAATAACAGAACACACCTTGAAGACCTGAAGAATCTTGTCGAGGTCCAACTTCCAGGCGGAGATCGTCTTCTTGTCTTCCTTCGCATGGAAACGCCGGGATACAAAATTGCGTCTACCCCACTTGACTAACTTCTTCTGAATTGCCGCCACAGTCCTACGTTCGAAAACATTTTGGTGAACGACTCGAAATGGGTGTTGTCAGTTTAACTCACGACGTCAATAGATTTATCGTATCGTATACGGGCCGACTGAGTTCGTCCAATTTCTTTCCAGCCACCCCCTGGTCGAGCGCTTGGCAGATATCGGCGCAAGATAATCCAAGCTCGACCCAATCCTGGTCATCGGGCATCGAGTCCTAGCTAGATGTGAACCTGGAGCAGATCGTTGCAGAAAGATAGGAGACGTACCCTTATCGTCGTAAGAAGGGTGTTGACGGAGCCAAAAACGGTCTTGGCTGGTGCGATGCTCGAGGTATTCTCCGTGAGTTTCAAGGATTTGATGGCTGCGTCCAACGCCGAGATGTTGCCCTCCCGCCCTGTAGGTTGCCGGAGTTCGGTTTCCATTGCCGCAGCTGCAAGAGAACCGTACGGCCTGAAGGCTGCAAGGAAAGGGTCAGGACCCGAAAGCTAATAATGACGAGCGCCGGTCTTGTCACGACACGCCTCGTGCGTGTTTCGGTCCATTTGATCAAGAGGGCCGTGTTTGAGCGGAGATGTGTATTCAACTGATCGCCGAGAATCTTTGCTTCCTCCCCGCCTCTCGTCCAGAATGCCCTGAAGAAATATTTTATTCGCTGAACGCTGACGCCACTCCGTGTCTTCACTTCCGTCTCTCTTTCGGGCTTGGCCCTTCAATCGCACATCTTTCACTCGCGGCCCGCCTCCAAATCATAGACCCTCCGCCAATCCTTCACATCCTTCAGCATCAGCTCCGTTCTCGAGGCTACCGATCCCGCCGAGAGTTTCTCCGTGTGACTCAAACCCTCGATAACCACGTTCAATGGGGGGACGTTCCGATTGTTTAGACCCCGTGTCCATGGATTCAAAGTCAGGGTAGGAGGGAAAGGGTGCTATACCGAGCAGGCTATGGAGCCTGATCGAGATGAGTGACAGTCGTTGGTGCGGCGTACCGCAATGCAGAACCATTCAAGGAAGAGACGGTAGCGGCTTGACGTGAAGCGGTGGGTAAATCCGAGTCCTACAGTCACCTTCTATGTGTGGGCCACCCTCACATCACCTGTTCTTCCTCCCTGAGGCGAAGCTTCCACCGCAGTTCCGAGTCTGCAGGTTCAATTCCCGCAGACGGCGTTCTTTGGCTTTCGTGCCCTATCTTAGGAGAAGGACGACTGACTAGGCGCTGGGATTGGATACACACAGATTCTCGTACGAAAAAGTCCTGTCTCGTAA
>Ga0307510_10005350_pt1 | contig 15282 bp, 23 predicted proteins | sample 12_EM_MG_FD_207224 | JGI IMG/M metagenome (GOLD analysis project Ga0307510, IMG submission 207224) | Populus trichocarpa ectomycorrhiza microbial communities from riparian zone in the Pacific Northwest, United States - 12_EM | ecosystem: Host-associated > Plants > Roots > Unclassified | place...
ACGTGAGCACACTCACTTTCCTTAAGGATTTTATTTTCGAGATGGCCCTGTGTGACTGTAGTGCTGTGGTGCGTGCAACGCACAAACGGAGCAGAAGCCCATCCGAAATACGAACTTGAAATAAGCGTGGTATCCCCATTCTTGCCAAGGTTTCCGCCCTGCTTCTACTTTTCAAATTGCTCAAGCATATCACGTCCACGACGTAGATGTACATATGCAAGTACTGACACGTCCAGGAAAACAAAGGCGGGAGCTTGGTTGTGCCTACGAGACGCACACACATATATATTGATGCGTACTCCCCATCGTACGCGGCGCGTAAACATACTGGTTTTTGCACCCCAAAACCGTGAATAAATGGCAACAACATAGCAACTTATCTTTCAGTCTTTCATAAGGGGAAAAGCCTTGAATAAACCGAAAATTCTATTGTCCACTCCTAGGATAGTGACGGATCCTGCAAGTTGAAGCATGCAATTATGGCCAAAAGGTCTCACCCGATGAGGCAAATCTTCGTGCGTGTTGGACAGACAAATGAGTAGGGAAAATCCATGTCTATTGAGTCTCGATGTCGCATCAGTGAACAGATATTGTTTGGATCTGCACCAAATGCAGCAACACCGAAACGAAATGCCGCAACACCCATAGCTAGGACTGTCATGATCATCGTCAAGTCCTTTCACCGCCGCCATTGAATTGGCCAACACGCAGCCTCAACCAGAGTTGTAGTTGAGCTGGTACAGTACTAGTGACTAAAATTTATCCCAAAATAATACACAGTTTATCACACGCACGAAACCGTTGCGTTGACGCGTCGACAGTGACATGACAGAGCAAACACATGACCATGATCCCCATCAATCTATCAATCAAACATAGTACTACAGTAGCTAGTAGCTCAATCAAGGTGCTTTTGCAACCAACCAATCAATCAAAATGCTAGTATCCTCCCTAAGACAATGGAATACTTACTTACCATCAATAACACAACGCAGTGCTATAGCAGGGCACTAGGAACAAAGTCGGCTATGAAACTCGTAACAACACATTTGGTGTGATGGTATCAAAACGATGCTATTTGCGGGGCCGGCCCCACAAACTTCCAAATCCTGTCGCTTGCTGCTGCTGCTGCGTGGGTATGGCCGGCGGCAGCGACGACCGACCTCTGCGCAGATGCATCTGCTCGAGGGGGGTAGACGTTGCATGCGCCTGCGGAAGTGGCTGTCGCACAGACGGCGTGGAGAAGTTTCCCGGTGGCGGTGGCGGCACTGGAGAGGGGTGCTGTTTGGACGCCGTCGGACGCGGGTTCAGTTCGGGCATCGGGATCTTGCTCAGGTGCACGGAGAGGCTCGAGGGTGGCGTGTATGTGTTCCGCGGAGGATCGTCGAGCTTGATGCGCTGTAGCCCGGTGGGCTTCGAGTCGTACACGACGTACTGGTGTAGGTCTTCGGATAGCACTCCCGCGTTGACGTCTGCGATTCGGATGAGCGACACCGTGGGGGAGTGTGAGGAAGGATAAAAAAGCAGTCACCGCGTTTGTGTCTCAGGCGTTTCACATGGTCGACTACTTGCAGGACTTTGGGTACGTCGGCAGGTGACGCAGAGCGAACAGTGATGAATAACATCGCGTCATCCTGTCAAGAGTTTTGAATATCAAAATATTTGATCCGTAGGACGCGTGTATGACACACCGCGAGCAGGTTCTCTGCATATTCCCCATAATTCTCAATGGAACCCTCCTCATTGACCGTAACCTCATTTGGCTCGTAGCGCATGGCATGCATCTCTGCAATGCGATCAATGCCCGTTTTGGGGGCCGGACGGGGTGGAGGAGGGGGTGCTTCAACTTGTGCAGGAGGTGAGAGGACGTTGGGTTCGGACGGGGCATTGTTCGGGGAAGCGAGATCTTGGAATGTGAGAAGGGTGGTGAGGAGGGTGATCTCCAAGCCTTTGCGGTCCGCGATTTCAAACCTGTTGAACATTGAGGAACACAACTATAAGTTACCGACGTGAAACGTGCCTATTGAGGTTGTAATCGAGGATTTGGACGGTAGATGACTTGACTCTGCCTTGGACCTCTTTCGTGATGGCGACAAGGACAGCTGGATCTGGTTTACGAATGAGGTAACACTCTTCGCGCTTCCATTCGAATGAATGCCTGAACGCAAAATAAATACGGGTAAAAATGAGCCAAAAATCTGGCTCACTGACTCTTCCCAGCTAAAGGTCCATCGGAAAGTGAGCGTACCAGTCGATTTGAATTCTACGACGTGGGATGGATTGTAAAGTTCAATCGTCTTGTGCTTGCTCGACGCTTGCGGTGCCGTTGCAGAGGCGAGAAGACTTTGAGACATTGGGTCTAGCCGCACATCCGTCAAATCCGCGGTCAATGAATCCAAATGAGGTCGCGTAGCGCACCGAACAGATTTATTCTATATGATTGACCACCCTCCCTTTCTTTGTGATACTGTACCGTCCCCGTAGGGAGAACGAGGTCCTGGACGGCATTGTTGCTTTCGTTTGGGACGATGTTCAAAGTGAAGAGGTTACGATCGAGGCTCATGGGGGTCTAGGGGAAGCTTCTGGGGTATGCTACAGGTTAGATTCTGAAAGCACTGCGCTAAGTAGTTGTTCGTCCAACTGCGGGCGCAAAAACGACACAGCATTAATTGTGCGTGCACAAACGGGACAGCCTGCCTATCTAGGGTTAGGGTTTGTTGACCTTCTACTCGATTGCTCGACGATCGACGATGCACTTCTTTCTTTCACGTCCAGTGCATTTGGATTTGGAATTTACACCAAGGTTTCGCGCTGACACATATATTATCTTCAACATCCTAAAGGCCTACATGGTACACCCCTTCTAACATCGGGGACTTGTGAGATTCGCTCGTCATCCCACCCCTAATAGATCCTGATTTTGTTTCTCGGCCATCAACGCACTGCCGGGGCTTCCGCGACGCAGGGACCGCAAAGTCGAGGGTTTTCCCGTGTGACCCAGTGTGGTCAATTTAAACACCATCCGAGAAGATATGTACGCATCTCCGATATGGAAACTGGGAGAGGTCATGTAATAGATTGCTCACGTTCTGATGCTTGTCTAATGATGGCTATGAATTGCTGGCAATTTATCTGTTTTCTGGGATCTGTATCAACTTCGTCCAATGGACCCGAAACGTATGGGCCAGTAAACTGATCCCAGGAAGGGGGTAAGGATGCCGCGATAATACGCTTAAAGAAGGCATCAGAAATGCGATAGTTTTGATCCCCGAAGAGGCTCAGTTGATCCCAGCTATGCTCCAGCTTCGTAAGATGCTCGTGGATATTACCTCCCTCAGCAACGGTCGTGGCAATTAACGTGCGGAAGTGATCGGTAAGGAAGAGATGAGACTCATGCATGGATCGAAGATTAAGCCACATCCGGTGAGAGGTAGGGCATCCAATCGTATACACCTTCTCAGTGGCAGATATATTGCTGGTTATGAGCATTTGTGCGAACGCGTCGTTATACTGCCAATTCTTGGCACCGACAGGGTCTACGACCGAATCGGGACAAGGTGTCTTTCCTTGCACATACTCCATGACGTCGAATAGGTCAAAGAGCATACGCATTGATTGGGACCATCCGGTCCAATTCTTTGCTTTGGCGTCAAGAGGATCGCCTGTCTTCGTAAAGGCTGCGCTCTCCGCGGCATGGATACGTGTGATAGTAGGCGTATTGCTCATTACAGGGGATTTCCCCTGATTGTTGATGGTATTGTCTTCAGCCATGGCGTGAGGCTGAGTGCCTACTGCGTCGATGACGTTCGATATAACAGCAGGCAATAAGATAGGGGTTGTGGTAAATAGGAGTTAAGTAAATGCCTCGTACTCGTAGTGTAGTCGATGTGTGTATCGGGAGTGGCTTTAGGCAGCAGGGCCCGTGTCCTTTTGGTGTCGAGCACGATTGAGAATGGGAGACGTGAGAATATGTGAGAGAGAGGAGGATGTGAGGGCACGCGGATGTGGGAGTGGAACGGTCGGATGGCTATAATATAGTTGTTCGGGCTTTACTTATATGGTACCGGGTCCGTGCAGCCATCACATTTGTCGTTGTCGCACCTCGACAACTCACATCGCATACCATGCACGTCAGCCGATTTTGAAGGGCGAGTCTGTGATGGCCGAGTAGCCCAATATGTACGTACAGTCCACCACTCGGACTACATCCGCGAAGGTTACCTTCCTATATTCCCCATTTCTTTGTTATTTTTATTTTCTTCCCATGACCGACGATATGGGTGCGCTCTTAACAGACTAGCCCATGTGCTCCATGTTCGAAACGTTGCACGTCGATTGACGCCTTCTAGAAACTTGAATTTGTTTCTGCTTCCGTGAAGAAATTCAGTGAGGAATCACGGCTCCGGTAAAGTCTTGTCTTCCAATTGAAACCGACTGGACATGTGAATTCCTGGTTCCGCTGTTGTTATGTACGGGAGGCTTCGACGAAACCTCGATCGCGGTGTGGGATGTCATGATATGAACAGCATTGGTAACTATGATCTTACAGGGAGGTGCCGTGTCATCAGAAAGCCAAGCCAAACAATAGGTCAAGGTCAAGCTGAAGTCTGTTCCACCGGAAGACCCAGATTCGAGCCTACGTCTTTCCATTCCTCCAGCGTGGACAACAACTCCGTTGTGCACGTACGCACGTCTCGCATAGAGTCCTCCCCAAGGAAGAGCCAGAGGGGCGTCAGGCCACGGCTGGCTGCGCGACCTTCGCCGCGCACGACGTCGACGAGCGCCTCCATGCCCAGGATGGGGTCGCTTTTCGGGATATTGACATACTTCGGCACCAGTTCATCCAGGGAGTTGCGCACCACCTCGTAGCCCTCGAGCGGCGTGCCTGAGCGCGTTGGGGCGTTGAATTTAGTAGCGAAACCCCCCGGGACGGCAATCATCACGCGCACGTTGAACTCTTCAAGCTCTGCGGCGAGGGTCTCTCCATACGCTGAGAGCGAAGTCGTGAATCAATTGTGTGTCCAAGAGCAAGCCAAGGTACGTCACGTACAGTGGAGGGCGGCTTTGGACGCAGAGTACGAGGCTGGGCATAAGGGTAGGCGTCAGCATGAGTTCTTGTATCACCACTAAGGTGTAGCACCATGACGTACCCAGTCCCTATATAGCCAACTAATTGAGACACGAAGCGAGGGGATACATAGCAGAAACGTACTTACGACCATCTGGGAACGATAAGCAGAACGGCTTCCAATGAAAACTATCATGCCATCGCGCCTCATGCGCATGTGAGGCAGGATGGCATTCGTGACATTCATGGGTCCGACGAAGTTGGTTTTCATGTCTCTCATAATACCTTCTGCACTGGAAATTCAATTCACATCATAAGTCAGTTCTACAGGACCGCGCGGGTAGGAAAAGGAAGCTCTTACCCAAGCTCCTCGCTAGCGCCGTAGGTGATAGTACCAGCATTGTTGACCAAGACATCAATGCGACCCCATATCGCCAGGGCGTCATACAAACACCGTTGTATTTCCGCCATAGGCGACGTGACGTCGAGTGCTAAGAACCTCAGCCTTTCTCCATCGATCTTGGGGTCTTGACGCAGTTCGTCGAAGGACTTCAGTGAACGTGCTGTCGCGATAACATAATCGCCACGGGCAAGAGCTGAGTTAGTGAGCGCTAAACCCAAACCAGCCGACGCGCCTAGTTTGAATGCGAGTTGAGCGGGTGTTGGGACGCTAAGGACTTTGAGAACTAACCAGTGATAAACCAGACTCTTGTGTTGCTGCTGCTGCTGACCATGTTGTGTATATTTCGAAGAGCGTCGTTGTCCGGCTCCACCTAGTATGCTGAGGTGGTTATAAACTAGGAAGATAGCGCGATCACGGAACGATCGCATCAAGAGTTGAGCGGTTCTACACAAGGAAAATAGAAAACGGTGGAGCTGACGAAGCCGTTGATTGGGCGAAAAGCCAATCCGAGTCGGGAGCAGCTCTTGTTGATGCCGTCCATCCGTGTCACAAGTGCCTTCTGCTGGATACAGTGAACTAGTTGGGGCGGTGTTCAGAGCAGTGCCGTTTAAAGTCCGTTCCTTGTTGGCTTCGTACTCCATACTGGATGCGTGAACGGGAGCAGACGGCGTTGGTGATGGTGATGGAAGTCCTCGGGTGTGCCCCATACGTCACAGCGCGTGATCCGAGCGTGCATATTATAACTAAAATTACAATAGACGGACGAGAACTTCCCTCTCAATAATGTGTAGAAAGAAATGATGAAAATGTTATTCTGGGTCCATAAGTGGTTGCATTGAAACCGCCGTATCACGTGTTGAATTTTCAGACCTGTTTATGGAATGGAATGCAGGTCGGCGGGATCTTACAACCCGGATGACACACGCTCGGGTGACAGTGTTGGTAACAAGCTGTCCTTCTCGTCGGAACAATACGGCGATGCATTTGTTGGGTGAACCTTCAGCCGAGCTGAGTAAGGATCTATTGCGGGTTATCGTTATCCGAACAAACAACGAACGAACGACGGATGACGCCACCTCGTTGGTTATGTGTCCCTGCTTCGCACGTCGGAACGAAACGGTAGAATTGTCGACACCCAAGTCGTACTCCACTTGAGATTGAGAGCCTATACGCCCACGTGGCACCATAGAAATTGGAGTGCATATAGTATCAGCAGGGCTCTCATACATCTATAAGATCTGATCATACTATATTCCATCAAGGCATGAGATCAAATAAGTCTCATTTATCATAGGTACTCTGTAGCACTGTTAGACATAATTTCTAATGCATTCGTTCTCTATACCTGGTGTCTCACATGATTTGTCTTGAAGCTTCGAGTTTAAACGTTGAACGTTGAACCCCAGATCTCAAACATTCGTTGGTGTGTGGTTGTCAGCGCCTCTAAACAGATGTGCCCTTGTTCTAGGTCACGTATATGCACAAGCACGTCGTTTACTGAGGCCCTGATGCCACTCATTAACATTAAGTACGCCATGGTCTCATGGGCTCTAGAGCCTCCTGGCTTTCAACCTTAGTGTTTGCATCCGCCATAACCAGACCGTGTCGAGGGCAACGCCGGCCCAGTCCAATGTGCGTGGCCACCAGCGGATGCTACTATACCAGACGGCATTCGCCAACGAACAAACTGAACCAGTCACGAGCTAGGCATGGTCGGCATAGTGCTTGCGGCTTTTTTCTTCTCATACGTCCGTTCTGCAGACTATAACAGGATGGGCCCCGAATATATTGTCTGATTAGGAATATTGCCGACTTGATACCGTAACTAATCCCCTGGATGTCACCATGTCTGAACCACGTAAGATAGAACACCTAAGAGCCAAAAGGCATGGATGGAATAATCAATAAGAAAGCAAGTGGGATATGAAGCAAATGCAATGAATACACGAAGCAGGACAAATGTCAAAGTTTGCGCGTGATGATAGCGTAAACCTACACCGTTCTTGATTACAGCCCAGCTGGTGGGAATAAGCGGCGGCTACGAGACAGGTCCGGAATTTCCGCTAAACATCGCCTTGAGGGTAAGATCACTCTTGTGCTGGCGCACGCGCTCGGCCTCTTCTGCACCCCCGGTCATCTTAAGCTTCTTCCCGCCGACGAACCCCCTCAGTTCAGCTTCGAATTCGTCCGAACGCCCAGCGAGTTCCCGCTCCCGGTTCTTCTGGCTTGCCTCGATTGCCTTCAATCGTCGCTCCTGGTCCACCGACGCTCCTCGGATCTCTAGCATCACCGTACTCAGCCCACCGTGCTCTTTGTCTGGCAGCGGCACTTTGAACCCGCGTCCCCGTGACCCGCGAGCGCCGGACGCACCGCGGATCGAGATAACCTTTTCGACGTGACCGTAAATCTCGGAGACCGCTTTGCTATCCTCGATCAGGTCAGCGAGAAACTCTTCTTGATGATTGAGGAACTGCTGCTCTTCGACGATGCTTTGCAGCTCTTCTTCCCACGTCTTTTTCCACATCGGTTTGATCGTCTTGATGTGCTCTTTCAGGCTCTCGAGCTCGGTGCCGGCGGTCGAAAGGCCTTCTCTGATCGAGCGTAGTACCTGCGGTTTCGGTGAGATGTGGCGCTTGAGCACATCGTCCTTGACGCCCTCGACTGTGTCTTGTAGCTCCTCCATCTTCGTGAGCACGTTTTGACTGCGAGCATCGAGCTTCTTCTTGCCAGCGTCGATATACGAGCGTGCCCCAGGTACCTGAGTCGAAGCCATCTGTCGCACAGTTTGGGTCTGCGTACGTAGTCCAGTTAACGTGTCCTTTGTCTGTTTCATAAATTCCGTGTATAATTGTCGCATGGCCCCGAGATCTCGTCTCAGGTTCTGCACCTCGTCGAACTGTGTCCGCAGGTCTGACACGATCCGTGCCGAGTAGTCGGACATGACCGATGAACCCGTCATCTGTGGCTGTAGAAATTGGCCTGTTTCCTGTGGTACAAGAGGGGTAGTGAGCACGTTGGCCTCAGGTCGAGTTTGGGTGCCGTCGCGTTGGACGAGACGCGATAGTCGCCGCGCAACCGTTTGTAATTGACGATCCGTCGGTGCTGGGGTCAAGACACCTGCCTCCTCAATGACTGGCACGGGATGTAACATGAGAGAGGGGCGACGGTTCTCGCCAACTGTTTTCCGAAGGTCACGGAGTTCCTGTGTAAGACCCGAGATCTGCAGATCGATGTGCTGCTTGATTTGATCGAGTGCTAACGAAACGATGCATACGCATCGGTAAACACAAGGACCGAAGACTATGAAAGGTACTCACGCTCAATATTGAGGGACAATAGACATTTATCGTTCACCTCGTCAGTGTCCTCCAACTCATACTGAACCCCACTCGATGGATCACGGATGTATATGGCAGGGAAATCTTCTTGACCAGGATTATACGCAAACTTGTCTAAAAAGAGCATCCGCAAAGAAGAAAAAGTCAATCCAGGCTCCATCTTCACCTTCTTGACTTCGCGTCCAACTTGCAAGAATATCGTGATGGACTGAGGACTACCGGAAACAACAGGTATGGGTTCGGGGGCAGATGTCGTACTCGACGGATCGCCTGCAGTTCGCGCGGAAGGTTGCGAAGCTGAGGACGATGTACGGGGTAAGGGCGGAATGGGAGGACGTCCTTCTGCGACCTCTCCCGGCGGTGGTCCACGAGTACGCGAGACACTGCGCTGCCGTCGCGGCGGGGCCGGCGGAATCGCGGGCGGCGCCTCTGCCTCCTCATCCGCTTCTGTGAGAACAGCAAGATCTCTTGCCGTTAACGTCCCTCCTCCACCAGCGACGAGAGAGCGACGGTTTGGGTGCCCTGAACCCATGCCTGCCCGGTCCCGCGGCGCACTGGTCATCTTGGAGATGTTATATGTAGAAAAGCGCTTCGATGCGCGCCGTTCAAGCATGTCGCTCTTCTTGAGTGCAGCGAGGGAGCTCGCCACGCCCGGATTCGCGGTAAGAGTATCGACAGCAGGAAGCTCAGGAGGTGGTGATAATGAGTTGCCGCGATCAGGCTCAGTCGGGCTCTGTGCCAACGATTCACCGACGACGACCGAAGGAGGCTGCATAGGTTTGTCCACAAGTGAATAACGCTTTACGCTAGGGGGAACTAGTGCCGTCTTGGGCTGCTGGATTGGCGTTCCCTCGGGGTCTGGTTCGGGTTCGGGGGTATGTGCATGATGAGGCGGCGTGGTGGGTGGGGGTAAGTCATTTATTGGGGCAGATGGAGACCTATAGTCACTAGAATGGTGTGAAGAGCGCGCAGGTGCATTTGGGGGGTTAGGTTGAGGGGTGGGGAACGAAAAACCGGCCACGGAGATTTCTTCGCCATTGGGGACGGCGTCATAGGAACCTGATTCTTTTCTTCTTGATGATCCGACCGAAGACTGTGTGTTTCGCCGTGAAGAGCCATCGTCGACGCTGGTGATGGACGATTTAGCATGGTGTCTTGAGTGGCCGCGGGAAGAACGAGTTATTTGACCGGTACTATCTGTACGACTGTGGCCTGACGCGTCAGATTTGGGTCTGTTGTTGTTCACAATTTGACGAAATTGATGTTGCTTTCCACGGAGTCCTTGCAGCAAGTTGGTAATAATAGAGCGCACCTGTGGAAGGTACTTTTCGAGGGTTGGTTGGGAGGCTTCTTCTGAGAGGCAGTCTTCCAGAATCGTGCGAAGTTCGTCCGGAAAGTTCAGAAGTTCACTGCACAATGATATCGGAATGGGGACCGAGGGTCTACAGGGAGTGACGTACGACATATCGATCTCGTGAGAAACGAATGCAGCTACCGCGGCATTGAAATCGTTTCCCAGTGTGACGTAGACGTCACTGACTTCCTCCTCAGAACGCTCGGAATTTGACCATTGTGTGAGACATTCCAAAAGTTTCTTGATGGAAACGAGTAGTCGGGTGACGGCGGATTCGACGGCAGGCTAGATCAAATGGGAAGTAAGCATTGAATTCGATGGTTTGAGAAACTAATAGCCACGTCGGCTGTATCGAAAAAGTGAACCGATGTTAACAGTCCCAACAGACGATGTCTGTATGATCGCGGCGAGGCCAAGACCTGGCACACCGCGGTGTACCGCGGTAAGAAGTCTATTGACTCACATGCGAGCGTGATTTACCGGATGAGGGGTTTCGTGTGTGTTCGATCCGGGGATTGGTTGTACCCGAAATTGAAGGTGGTAGTGGCTGCTGTTTGACTTCCATCGTTGATTATCACAAGTCGCACTCAAAGCTTAAAGCGGCTGCGGGGTTGTGTGGAATGCGGAGAAAGGCTTCCGTGGATTATGTCATCTCATACATTATTTAAACGTATAGCTCTCCTTTCGAAACTGTCCTGACCCTTCCACCAAGTTTTATCCTTCTCTCGCCCGCGTCGAACAGTATCCTGAGTTCACCCTCACGGGCACTGACCTGCTTTGCAAACACAACGCCAGAGACATCGTGTGTAGCCATCCAGTACGGTGTCGATAATGTGTGTGCAGTGCCACAAACAGGATCCTCCACAAGACCAGCACTGGGTGCAAACATCCGAGATTCGAATGTGACTCCTGGGACAGAAGACGGCGCGACGATGACATGAACTATGAAAGGGCTCTCAAGCTAAGTCACCCAAGCACGACATTCATCAATATAATCGCTCGTGCTCATAGTGGGGTAGATACTCACGAGTGCATCCGTGTTCACCTTAAGGTTTTTCAAGTCCAACGTGTCTACCTCGACGAGCCCGAACACTTTCAGGTGGCCCACTCCTCGCCCTGTGTACCTCACTGGTATGTCCTTGCCCAGGGCCTTGGTAAGAATCCCTCGTAGCTTGACGTCCTCCTCCGTCGAGAGTGCCTCCGACGTCCCCGAATCGAGATCGATCTCGATGCGATCCTCCTCGACCTTGCGCGCGATAAGAAACCTCCCCGATGTAGCCTCGAACCGTATCGCCGAGGGCTCCTCTGCTCCCCCATGCGCGCCGCGAAAGACAGCCGCGGCGGCAGCGAGCGTGCCGTGTCCGCAGAGTGGTGCCTCGAGTTTGGTTGTGAACCACCGGATGCCGAACCTCGACGTCGTAGTGGTACAACTCCCGTATGGATCGACGGTATTCTCATCGGACGCCAGGGGTGTGATGAACACCGTGATCGGCTGGTTGAAATTGGCCGCGATCGTCTGCAGCGTCTCGTCAGGTAGCGCCGTGAGCGAGGGCAAGTGTACGATTGCCGCTGGGTTGCCACCTCCTAGTCGGTCCGTGAATGCGTTCTCGATGCTGAAGGGAAGCGCTTGGGGGCGGGTGTTGATGGTCATTGCGCGCAAACCGTCCGAGTATGCGTGGGTAACGTGTGTGGGTATGGATGGCGTTAGCACCGGATGGGTAATACTGTATATATATGCTTCCGAAGGTTCTTGTACGGATTATTCACGCAGCGAAAGCGGGGCGAGACGAGAGACCGATTGATAGTTTGGCGCTCCATGAGCGGCGGATGACTCAGACGAAACGCGCGACGTGCCTCACAGGCTGGGTTCGGATTCCCGCAACGGGTCCATCTCGCATTCAAGAAGAGTCCGGAGTTACTGTGTGCCCTGGCTCTGGTCCACTGCATAATGTCCATTAGCAGTTCTACGACTGGATGCATGAGCTGTGGTCGCTGGAACTTAGTACCAGGACATGTACACCCCGAATCGGACAGACAGTCACACCGGCAGTTTCAGGCGTCTGGCCTTGGGACCATCAGGCTGATGCTGATCAAGTTTTGACCCGAAAGATCCAGACTCGGGTGTTTTTTTGGTTGGTGCTGTATGGGCTCCTTGTCGAATTACATGGGCGATAGTCATTCCAGAAGGACTTGATGCGCACAAAATCAAGCAGAAACTTGCTTTGAACCCGTCCCGGGCGGCCCAAGGGGTGCAAACCTATGAACAAACACTCTTCAGGTTAACGAGTTGTCACGATGCCGATCCCAAAGTCAGGGGCGTTGGACTCTCCGAAAACAACTAGAAAGCATGTGCGATAGCATGAAACTGGCACAGTAATAGTGACAAAGCACAGATAAAGATACATGCTTGTAGCGACAGCATAGCACAACAGAGCAAGATAAGAGGGGGGAAAGCAAAAACAGATGCTGGTAAGGATTATGAGATAGATAATAAAATGATAGATGATAGCGGAAAAGATGTCTCCATATTCACCCTATCCGTGCTATAAGTCTTCTGGATCGAGTAACACCGTCGGTTGCAAGGGCGTTGCTAGGTCCATGGATTCGCCATCGTTCTCATCATCCCCAAACACGTCTTTCTCCGTAGGCACAGGTTCCAGCACTGGAACGGGTCCGAGCAACGCTCGAAGCGCCGCTTCGCGGGCGGTAGATGCAGCAAGCTCAGCTCGCAACCTACAAGAAAAGCAAACATCGGATCTCATCAATTGGGAGCGTCAGAGGAAGGCAAGGGTGAAAATGACAGCCGCACCGGATGCATTCATCCTCGACAAGTAAAACGTGCTGAAACGTATGTCTGGAAGTGGTCTCAGTAGGACAGGCTGCCGGAGCACCCTAGTACAGCAAAGAGTTAGCGAGACCGACGATAACCGGGGAATGACCACGCGACGCACCCTCTGCTGGGACGGCGCGGTACGCGACTGTACTCGTGCATGGAGGAGGCGCTGCTCTTCTGCGTGTAGCCCCGCAAGGTCCACTGCCGCAATCTGCCGCGCTATATCTGTTGGGTGAGATGAAACTCGCGGCAACAACAGAGGCGGGGAGGGAGACCCCAGTAAATGGTGCGGACTAGAAATTGGGGACGAGTCCTTGGAGGCACGTAAGGGTGGTGGTGAGGGATGGCGCTTGGGTGTCGGGGAGACGGGTGAAGATACACGATGAAGTCCTAGTGGCGTCCTTAATAAAGGTGAGGGACATGGACTCCGTTCCAGCTCCGCTTGTGCGTCTTCTAGCTGTAGACGAACCGGAGACGAAAGTCAGAGTTTCATCAGGTGGGAGAAAATAAAAGTTCGCATTACTTTCTGTACGAGGTCGCCTATCTCATGCGTCAAGGCCTCGTTTCGCGCTGCGGATTGTCGTAATACGCGGATGGCGCCATCGCGCGAGAGTCGCGGCAAGGGAGAATGTACAGCGGGTACAGGCTTGGCCTCGTAATAACGTTCTTCGAGCTCCGCCTCACGGCGGGCAAGTTGTGCCTCGAGTTCTGTGATGCGCCGTTGACATTCTGAACGCGCCCTACGTTCGCGCTCACACTCGTCCCGCAACGCAGTGATCAGTGCTACTGAATACGCGCGGGCGGACGCGGTCCATGTTGACTGCAGTTGTTCATGCAGATGACGTGGCTTTGACGGGGCTATTGGTGCTGAGCGAAAGGTAAGTAGGGCGGGAAAGAGTGAGGCGTACCCGCAAGGCTGTTTGTGGCGAGGCCGCTGTGCGGCCAGAGGCTATAATCATTACAGACTTCGACTGTAAACAGGCTGTCAGCAGGATCGACACCATTTTACGCACGCGACGCACCCTTCTCGATCAAATGCAACACACCTTCACGTAGGCTGTCTCTTTCCGCCTCCATCGCAGCTGCCTCAGCCCTTGCAACACGCACCTGTGCATGAAGCGCAACACGCTGGCGACGCTCATCTGAAATCTCTTCAGAATATGTGCGACGCTCCGAATCAAGGGCATCAAGCGTCGCCATGAGACGCGCATGTAATTTGGAGGCGCGGGCAGCATGTGCGGCCAGTTGGAGTTCGAGGTCGGCAACCTAGATGGACTGCCATACTGAGACGTGTCTAGGGATGTCGGAGTGAGGGAGGAGAGGCGCACCTGATCGTCTTTATGATTGTCCGTGTTTGAAGGGGAATAGTCGGCGGGTCCCATGAGTTTATTACATGTGCTCTGCAATGCTATGAAAGCCAGCCAAACTCATCACGGCACAAGTCGAACATCGTGGGCAGTTTTTGTATATTTGCAACGGAACCATCCCATCGCGGCTCAATGGTCTAGTAGTATGATTCCTTCTTCGGGTATACCCGGAACTGGAGGAGGTCCCGGGTTCAATTCCCGGTTGAGCCCATTTTTTTCTATTCTAGTTTTCTTCTCGAATTCAATCAACTCTTTTGTGTACCTTCCCCCCTCCCCTTTCTTGAAATATGTGTTGGTGGTGATTGAAGATGAATGAAGGAAGGGGGTATGTGTTTAGGGCTGCGCGCCGTCACCGTACCGTACTGTCCATGGCTTGGATGTACCCTTCAACGGCCGATGCCGTATTGGGCCGTACAAAAACGGCCGTTACGGCCGTATGGCGGCCGTAAACTTGTCACATTGCATCTTAGCGGACAATCCCAGTCGCGTCCTTCTTGGCCTTGAAGACCCACTTGGACCCAACGACATTCGCTCCCGGCGGCGCCTCCTCAAGCTCCCAGGTGCCTGCAGCCTCCAACGTCGCCAGCTCCTCCTCAATTGCCTTCTCCCATAGTGGCCAGTCCGGCCTGCGCTTGACCCCAGCGAGCATGTGTGGCTCCAAGGCCTCGGAATCAGCGGTGTCGGCAGCAAAAGCATGCTCAAGGCCCAGGAAGTCTTCGAGCAACTCGGGTATGCTGTCCACGACGGACCATGCTGCATGCTCCCCCTGCCTCCTCTGGCTCTTCGGCAAACGAGCCTGGCAGCTGCATGCCAACTCCCTCGCCGCACTGCAAGTCGCGTACAAGGCGCGAGGGCTTACGGGTGCGTGTTGAGCGACGTAACTGTGGCAGCTCACTAGGCGTTGACGTGGGTGCGCTTG
>Ga0307510_10005351_pt1 | contig 15281 bp, 12 predicted proteins | sample 12_EM_MG_FD_207224 | JGI IMG/M metagenome (GOLD analysis project Ga0307510, IMG submission 207224) | Populus trichocarpa ectomycorrhiza microbial communities from riparian zone in the Pacific Northwest, United States - 12_EM | ecosystem: Host-associated > Plants > Roots > Unclassified | place...
ACCAATACTGTAATTCATCATGCGGGACTTTTCCTATCAACGTTACTGCATTTTTTTGCGATGAGTCATTTAGTAGTGCTTGTACCTGACCCAGTAGCTCTTCTGTATGATAGATCATATACAAACGTGCTGATGGCTTAACTTCAGCAAACCGCAAAAAAGCCTTTAAAACTGTCAGCGGGTCTTTATTATCATTTAGTCGTCCAATCCAAAGAAAAATGAGGCCATCCTTAACCCCTGTTCTTTGTTTAGCGGTTAGTTTATCCATCTGTGAAAATACTGAGGAAACTTCCATCACTTCATGGATTTTTGAAGCAGATGCCAGGTTGCCGGTTTGTACCCATTTAGCACCCAGTTGGTGCGAGGCAAACAGGTAGCCGTCAGTAAACTTGTCCGACAATTTTTGCAAATATTTTTTTATACCGGTAAATGGTTTTTCGGCGTGGTTTTGTATGATGATCCGGACTTGTTTCCCCAGCTTTAAACGTAACCGCATCACCTGTAAAGGGTAGTGCAGGCTTTGTATGATCACTACATCCGGTTGACGGCTTTTGATGAAAGTGTTTACCAGGTTGCCTTTTGGGTTAGTAAAGCGTTTAAAGAAATATTTTACGCCATCTTTTTCGTATTCGCCTTCGTAATCGATCTGTTCAATGCTGACTACTTCGTTATTTTGAGCGAGTGCTTCCAGTATACCGGTGTACGCTTTAATGCGCTCTATCCAGGCTGGTGGCGAGTTATATTCCTTGCTGAATACATAACCTGCAAAAACATATTTCATACCTACGGGATTAAACGCAACAGGCATCAGAAGGTATCCACGTCCGCATAGGTGAACTTGATTTTATCCAGCGGGATGCGGGAACCTAAATCTTTAAAAAGCACATAAAATGACGGCTCAGCCGGGTATCTTGACGATAACAGACCCGACAACTTGGTTTGATGACTGGTATGGAACTGGATATTTTTTAAACCAAGTTTTAGGGCAAGCTTTTTAAGCTCAAGCATCATATGATCAAACTCCCCGTCTTTGCAATTCACATCGCCAACAATAAGGCCGTTTTTGATCTTTATCCATAATATAGAATCACCTATTTTTATTACCTGGGTATCATTATAGGTTTTATAGTTCATGTAGTGAGCATTGCGGTTCACGCCGGCAAATCCCTCTTTAAATAAACCGTTGTCAATGCCTTTCCTGGGGAGTAAATAATCTTTCAATATGTATTGTTGGTATTGCTCATACATTTTTTTCAGAAAACGAACTCTTTTTGTGATCCCTTCAACTGATACAAAACCCGTAGGTATATTGTAATGTGCCAGGGTCTCGGTCATTTGCCATTTTAGCCTGACTAAAAAACCATGCAGTGAATTTTGATTAGGGAAACCAAAAATCAGGCTGACCCCTTCTTCCATGCAAAGATCAAATGTAAGATTGGCTAGTTGCACAAACAGGCCTTTAAACTGGTATTTAGGATGCGTCATGGTATCTGCCGATTGGGCGGCTAAATACAACTGGTCTCCATACCGGATAAAGCAGGGAATAACCCCATAATAGGCAATAGGGTTGTTGCGTTCGTTAAAGGCGATATATCCAATATGTTCTACACCGGTATAAGCTGTATCGTACTTTTTAGCATAATAACCTTCAGGGTTTGAGCGGCCGTAAACAGCATGATATAGCTTCTCAAGAGCATTAATATTTGTCTTGCTCAACCGCACAATATGGTATCCCTTCAATTGAATAGTCTCACTCATATCGCCGTGTTACTGTTGCACGCATCTGGTTAAGTGTATTAATGAACGGGTTTACCGTAAACCGTTCTTTCATAGCAGGGTCGGCTTTATCGTCTGAGGAATGGAAATCTGTACATAGCAGTTGGTTATATCCCGCATTTTTGGCAGCTTCAACTACATTTGCAGTGTAGCTCCCGTAAGGGAAAGCCAGGCTGTTTACAGGCTTACCGGTTATATTTTCGAGATATTGTTTGGATCTAACCATTTCTTCATTCGCATCATTAATGCTAATCCTCGCCAGGTCGTTATGATAATAGCCATGTGAACCTACCCTTGTAAATGGTGAAAGTGACAGTTCCCTGATCTGCTTTGGGGTCATTTGCAGCCAGTAATCTTCATCACCAGATTTGCTGTCACGATAAGGCACCAGCGGGTATAATATGTTCATCATTTCTTCTTTAACATCAAAACCGCCCGAACGAAGTGCTTCTACGATTTTTTTGCCGCTTTGTTCTGAAATATACTGATTAAAGCGATTTTTGTAAAACCATTGGTCATTGTATAACAGTCTTTTAGGGCCATACAACTGAACCATCCCCAAAAAGTCGTTCCACAAAATATCATAACCTGCATCTCTTATTGCAGTAACAAAAAAAGTGGCAGGTAGTTGATATTTTGTTAATAAAGATAGCACATACTTATGATTATTTGCATAACCATCGTCAAAAGTGATACAAATGTTAAATTTATCCCTGCTAAATTTCTGTTCGTAAAAATCGTCTATTGAAATGACATTAAAGTATTTTTTATAAAATTGAAAGTGATTTTCGAGTGTTTTTAATTTAATGAAGATAGGATTGAAACGCGTATGGTCGTTCAAACAAACCCCATGATAAATCACAATTCTGCTCCCCCTGGCATCGCGGTAAAATTTTTCATCAAATCCCATTAAGTGGCCGATATCCCTGCCGAGATATTTGGTTTCCTTGTACAATTTAGAACCTATCCTTTGGATCAGTGTCATTTACATCAATAATTTATCGGGAAGGTAGCTTCCGGGTAAAATTGTTTGATCTTGTTTATCAATAGGGGTAAGTCGCCTTTTATATATTTGCAACTGTCGTTGATGTTGATTTTACTATAAGCATCAAAATTCATTCCTTTTAATTGAGGATAAAGCTCTTCATCAAAAAGAACAATATCCCCTTTGTGCATCACCATCAATATATCCTGCGGACCGGTGTTAAAAAATGCATTGTTATCATCCGGCCCGCCTTTTGATTTTGCGATCACCAGGTCGGCATCTTTATTTTCTGCAATTATACCGGCGTTTAGTTTCCATGTGTTTGCAGGATTGATGGTCAGACTGTTATAAAGCTCCTTATCAGTTAGAAATTTGATTTTTCTTGCCAGGCGGATATGTTGCCAGATATCCCAATCCCCGGTCAGGGTAGAATCGGTTCCGAACAAGATAGGCAGATGTTTTTTTAACCGGTTAACGGGCGCTGTTTTCTTTAGCAAAAAATAATTTGATTCCGGGCACCACACCAATGCGTTAAATGCGGCTGCCTGATTTTCATTCATTGCTACGCCATGCACAGCAACCAAAGGCCTTTTAAATAAATTCCACCTGTTTAACTGGTCAATTTCTTTTAACGAGGAGGCATCCGTTCCTTCACCACTATGAATGACCGCAGCAAGATTTTTTTTAAAAGGATTATTTAACGCCACCCGCCATTTCTTTTCAAACTGCACAGAATGTATCGACTGGCAATCCTGGTAAACGGTAAGTATATCATTTGAGTTGCTGATCTTTTTGCCATGGTTTACCACGGTTGTAACACCGCAAAGCAGGTTCTTGTAAATGCCCCATTGTATGCGCAATTCTTCCGGAATTTTCAGCACTTCATTTATCTTATCCTTATATTCTTTGTGAATATATGCTCCCCATTCAGTGTAGTTGTGGTACGTTTTATTACCCAAAGCTGGAAAAAGATTAAAATCAAGGTGATCGTGTGAGTTGATCAGTCCGGGAAAAATAATAGCATTCCCAAAGGTCAGGTCAATCCCTTCGGTTTTATCATGAAAATGCCCCGGCAAAATCTGGGCTATTTTACCATTTATTATTCTGATGTTGACCTTCTGGTCGGTTAAAGCTATCCTAACATTATTCAGGATCATTGCCTCGCCTTAAATGAATACCATATATAACCGGAAAACCTTCAAATTGCTCATACACCTTTAAAGCATTTTGTTGCTCATAATAAGGCTTCAGGGTTTCATCAATCCTGATCTCTTCCTCTGCTATCAGCCTGAAACCGTTTTGCTTTAATACATCTTTAATGGTGTTAACATCGTGAACATAATTTTTTACCGCTAAACGTTCATTATGGTGCCTGAAAGTCCTTTTCCCGCCAAAAGCCAGCAACTTGGGATGAAAATCAGTAATGATCACATCCGCCGCGGGTTTAAGGATCCTGCACCAGGCCCGCAAAGCCTGTTCAATGTTTTCGATATGGGCAACCGTTAGGGTTGATATAATGGTATCAAACGAAGCATCGTGCACATTTGATAATAAATCGTCTGTTATTTTATGTGTATTTGCACCAGGAAATTTTGTCCGGAGTTTATTCAGCATCCCTTCTGATACATCAAAGCCTGTTAAACTCAAAGGCTGTATCTGCAAAATTTTGGTCCAATGACGGCCGGTACCACATCCTATATCTGCCACTGTTTTGTTATGGATGATCTGTTGAGTCACCATTTTCGGGAACAAAATTTCGTCAAGATCGAGCATCAGGTTGCCTGGTTGTACGTCATAATCTTCCGACCACAGGTCGTACGCTTCGGCTGAGCTTTTCTCGGTTATTCCCGGCTTAAAGAGGCGTTGTTTGATATTTCTGAGGGTCGGTATCACTTCGTTTTATAAGGGCTTTTGAATGGAATTACGTCCCCGCCTCGACAATGGTTGCCAAACTAAATTTTTATTTCATATGATAGGCAACTGCACTCGACTCGATTTCGTAATTGGGTTAGGTATAATGATAAATAGGGTTAATAATATGGCGGTAGGTCCCTGATCTGCCGCCATTTATTACACCAACAGATACTTGCCGTGACCTGTAAAATGAGAAAAATACTATTATTCAATCCCAAAAGCGCTGATGCGAAATATCGCATACCTAACTCTATATTAAACATCGCAGCTTCGGTTGATGGTAAATATGACTGGGTGATCGTTGACGGGAACTGTGAGGCTGATCCGCTAAAAAAAATAGAAAGTTATCTTGATACGGGCCAGTTCGGATACCTGGGGTTTACAGTAATGCCCGGTCCGCAATTACGACAGGCAATTACGGTTGCAAAAGCTGTAAAAGAACGCCATCCGTATACAAAGATGATTTGGGGAGGATACTTCCCATCCAATCAACCCGAGGCAGTGCTTTGTTCACGATACGTCGATTTTATCATTAATGGCCCGGGCGATCATGCCTTTCCCGCATTGATCGATGCACTGGAAAACGATAAACCATTTGAGTTCATCAAAAACCTGATCTACCAGGCGACCGACGGCCGGATAGTAAAAACAGCTAAAGAGGATCTGATAGACCAGGACGCATTGCCACCCTTGCCTTACGATAAGCTGAATAATTTTTACCCCATACCCAAGTTTTTAGGGAAAACCTATTTGGGTGAAAAGACTATGGCCTATCACTCAAGTATCGGTTGCCCGTTTACTTGTTCATTTTGTGCTGTGGTGCCTATTTACGAGGCCCGCTGGAAGGCAAAATCGGCGCAGGCGGTTTATAAGGATGTAAAGCACATTAAAGATAAATGGGGGGCAACTGCTATTGAATTTCACGATAACAACTTCTTTGTTTCCGAAAAACGTGCGGTTGATTTTGCCAACCTGATCAGGCCCGAGAACATGACCTGGTGGGGGATGGCCCGTATAGACACGATGAGCAAGTTTAAAGACTCGTCACTCATTGCCATACGCGAATCGGGTTGTAAGTGTATTTTTTTTGGTGCCGAAAGCGGCAATAACGCCATCCTTGAGCAAATGGATAAAGGCGGTACACAAACGGGTGAGCAGATCATCCAATTTGCAGAGCGTTTAAAGAAGTTCGATATCATCCCGGAATATTCATTTGTATTAGGCACACCCGCACCAACCGCTGCACAGGTACAGGCACAGATAGATTTTGAGATAGATTTTATAAAGAAGGTAAAGGCTGTCAATCCCAAAACTGAGATCGTTATTTATACCTACAGCCCCGTACCGACAGAGGGGTCGGAATTATTTAAACAGGTGCTGGCCAGCGGGTTCAAATTTCCGCAAACGCTGGAAGACTGGATAAGCCCGGCATGGGAAAATTTCGACCTGCGCAAGAACCCTCTTACTCCATGGCTCACCCCGGAAATGATAGATAAGATAAGAAATTTCGAAACGGTTTTGAATGGCGTGTACCCGACTGTCACCGATATCAGGCTGAGCGATTTGAAGCGCAGGATGATAAAGATGGTAGCCGGGTTGCGTTACAAGATTAACTTGTACAGCTACCCTTACGAAATAAAATTATTGCAAAAAGTGTGGCGCTATCGCCAGCCCGAAATACAAGGATTTTAAGAGAAAAGTAAATTGAACCTGTCTGTAAAACATACGGCAAAACGTCATTATCAAAACCTTAAAATGGATTTTGAAGACCTGTATATTGCCGTACGCCAGCAGGAAAAAAGGATATATACCGATGAACAGCTGCAGCTTTTACCGGACATCGATCACATTTATTACGATGAATGGAAGATCAGGAAACGTTCGAGCGAACGGCTGAGAGCGTACCTTGCAAAGAAGCAAAGATTTTTAAAGATACTGGAAGTAGGTTGCGGCAACGGCTGGCTATCGGCAAAGTTGTCAAATATACCCAATACAAGGGTAACCGGTCTTGATATCAATCAACTGGAAATTGAGCAGGCAAACCGGGTGTTTAAAAAGGACAACCTCGAGTTTATTTACGACAGTTTTAATGATAACACTTTTGATAGTGAAAAATTTGATGTGATCGTTTTTGCTGCTTCGCTTCAATATTTTCCATCCGTGATAAATGTGTTGAAACTGGCATTGACTATTTTGAGAGCGGGTGGAGAAATTCATATCATAGACACTCCTTTTTATACTCCGGATGAAGCTGAAAAAGCAGACGAACGCAGCCATAGGTATTATGCTGCCTTGGGCATCCCCGAAATGGCTGAACACTATTTTCATCATTCTATCAGCGAGTTTTGGGGGTTTAAATACGATATCCTGTTTGATCCAACCAGTATGTTTAACCGCTTGTTTAAAAAAGACCCATTTTATTGGGTCAGTATAAGAAAATAACCATGCTGCAATCCCTGGCCCATACATATAAACGATACCGTACCCTGCAAACGCACCGTATATCAGCATTGCCCATAGTGATACTGATGCCGCATAGTGCCTGCAACTGCCGTTGTGTAATGTGTGATATCTGGAAGGATAACAAAAATCTGAAGCAGCTCACCGAACAGGACGTCAGCGGACTATTGTCTTCCTTAAAACAGTTTGGTACAAAGCAGGTGGTAATGTCGGGAGGAGAGGCTTTACTGAATCAAAACTTTTTTGCTTTATGCCGGATATTAAAAGAGGCAGGTATCAAAGTATCCTTGTTAAGTACCGGGCTCACCCTGAAACATCATGCTGAACAACTGGTGAAATGGGTAAACGATATTATTGTTTCGCTGGATGGTGATCAGCAATTACACGATGCTATACGCAATATTCCCGGAGCTTTTCATAAATTAAAGGACGGAGTGCAATATATCCAATCTTTAGATCCGAGTTACAGGATAACCGCCCGCACGGTAATACACCGCCTTAATTTCTGGAACTGGATAGCCATCATAGAGCAGGCAAAGAAAATGGAGTTAAAACAGATCAGCTTTTTGCCTGCTGATGTAAGCAGCCATGCTTTTAACCGCCAAATGGCGTGGGAGCAGCCCCGGCAAAACGAGATACTGTTATCAGAACGTGAGTTACCAGAATTAAAAGATATGATCGGCAGGATAATTATTGAATACAGCGATGATTTTGAAAGCGGCTTTATCGCCGAATCGCCCCAAAAGCTGATAGACATTTACAATTACTATGCGGCATATTACGGGCTGAACCCCTTCCCTTATAAAAAATGTAATGCGCCATGGGTGTCGACCGTGATCGAGGCGGATGGAAGTGTGCGCCCCTGCTTTTTTCACGATTCAATAGGCAATATCAGGGACTCGTCCCTGGCAACAATATTAAACAGTGATGATGCCATTAACTGGAGGAAAACATTGGACATGGCTACCAATAGCACCTGTGTAAAATGTGTTTGCTCCTTACACCTGTCGCCCCGGATAAACCCGTAAACAGGATTTGATACATATGGCATCTTTCTGAAGAAATGCTCAAAAACTGGAAACCCGGGTTTCTGCACCTTATTGTATCGCTTACCATATTGCAGCTGCTGGTCACGCTGCTGACGGATGGTTTTGCCTTATCATTTGATGAAGGTATGTGGCAATATATCGGCCGCAACTGGTTCAGGAATGGCCTTGTCCCCTATACCGGTGGGGTGGATAATAAATCACCCGTGATATTTGCCGTTTTCGGCTTATCCGACAAACTTTTCGGTGTAAATTACTGGTTTGGAAGAGTGTTGGGCACACTGGTACAGTCGGTTGGGATATATTATTTATACAAGTTAGCCAAACATATTGCGGGTGAGCAGGCGGGTATGTTGGCTATTTCGTTTTACGGGTTGTCATTGCTTTGGCATGGGTCCGGCGGCAGGTATGTTTCATTTACTGAAACCTATGATATGGTATTTATCATCATAGCCGTTTACAAATACATTACCGCGCAAAATAAGAAGGACTTTTTCATCAGTGGTTTAATGGCCGGCGCCGGGCTGGCATTTCGCTTATCTGCGGTTTGGGGTATCATCGCCATATTCTGTGCTTTATTGCGAAGAAACAGGATAAACCTTCCCGTATTTTTTGTGGGTATATTGGCGAGCATTATTCTGTTCCTGACTATTGGCTTTTTTGCCGGGATCGATATTCACAGCATCATCACCAACGGCCTGGTAGATAATTTCGGCTCAGGCAGCACTACCGACCGTAGCCTGGTATGGAAAATGGTGAATTTTTCTGATAAGTTTTTTTATTCAGAGTTTATCCTCTTTTATCCCTTTATACTGGGATATTTCTTTATAAAAAAGAAGATCGACCTGTTCGGCTTATGGCTTATTCTTGAATTTACTGGGATCAACATCGTAGGCATTTATGGTACGCTCCACATGCGCGAACTGCTACCTGCCATGTCCCTTATGAGTGCATTGTGCGTAACGTATTTGATAAACAACTACAAGCTGCCTGCAAAGCAGTTGGTAATAATTATCTGGCTTGTCTTTTTCCCTAAATTACTGGAACCCTTGCTCAACATACAAAAAATAGTATCGGGCTATAAAGACCAAACGGATACTGCCTGCCACGAACCCTATGATAAGCCGGATGAGGGCTCCCGTAAAAAACTGGGATGGTGGATACGGGATAATACATCTCCGCAGGATATGGTGTACGTAGCCGGTTTTGGCGCGCAGGTACAGGCTTATTCCGAAAGGATATCGCCAACTATTTACTTCAACGTAACACAAACGCGGCTCGCTAAAGAGCGGTTTTATAGTGATATGCACAAGAACAAGCCTGCATTGATACTGGTCCCTTTATTTTCAGAGTACCGCAATCTTGTGAGTGAGGACATGCGGCAGTTTGTGGATGAATTGGTTAAAAAAGATTATGACCTCGACAGGTGCATGTATAACTATAATATCTACCGGATCAGGAAATAGGTTACAAAATGAATAGCTATACGGGCAACCCAATAACTTTTACAAACGTAGTTGATATAAGATGCAGCAAAGTAATATCCTGTTTACCCATTCCTATTTTTTAAGGTTTGATCCCAAGCAATGGGCTTTGGGGCAGCCCTATCCGCCTTTGGGGACTTTATATGCTGCTTCGCTGATGCGTAAAAATGGATATAAGGTTGTCTTATTCGATACCATGTTTGCCACGGTTCCCGAAGAGGCTAAAGCATATTTAGAAAAGCACAATCCCGATTTTTTCGTGATCTATGATGATGGGTTTAACTACCTCACTAAAATGTGCCTCACCAATATGCGCGAAGCGGCCTTCAGCATGTGCAAACTGGCAAAAGCCAGGGGATGTAAAGTAATTGTTTGTAGTTCAGATTCAACCGACCGCTACGAAGCATACCTGCGCGAAGGAGCCGATTTTGTGATCATCGGTGAAGGGGAACAAACCTTAGCGGAGTTAACGGATGCTATAAAAAATGGTGTGACTGATTATTCTGCAATACAGGGCCTGGCTTATATTAACGATGGCAAAGTAGTAAAGACGCTGGGCCGACCCGTGTTAAAGGATCTCGATAGTTTGCCCTTGCCAGCCTGGGATTTGGTCGATATCAATCAGTATAAAGAAAGCTGGCTGAAACATGCCGGATATTTCTCGCTGAATATAGGTACTACCCGTGGATGTCCCTTCAAATGTAACTGGTGTGCCAAGCCGATCTATGGTACCCGCTACAATTCCCGGAGCCCGGAAAATGTGGTGCAGGAAATAAAAATGCTGAAGGAGCGGTACTTTATGGATCACCTTTGGTTTTGCGATGATATCTTCGGTTTAAAACCCGGTTGGGTAGAGGAATTTGCACGGCTGATGCAACAGGAAAAATTAAAGGTGCGGTTCAAAATACAATCGCGTGCCGATCTGTTGGTAGAAGAAGACCTCGTAAAGGCTCTTGCCGCATCGGGTTGTGAAAATGTTTGGATAGGTGCGGAGAGCGGCTCACAAAAAATACTGGATGCCATGGATAAGGGCACAACGATAGCGCAAATACACAGATCAACCCTTCTTATGAAAAAGCACGGTATCAAGCCGTCATTTTTTATCCAATTTGGTTATCCCGGTGAACTGAAAGAAGATATTGAATTGACCATCAAAATGATCAATGAACTATTGCCTTTCGAAATTGGCATATCAGTATCCTACCCGCTACCCGGCACCGTTTTTTATGACAGGGTAAAGGCCGATCTGAAAACCAAAACCAACTGGACGGACTCGGATGAAATGGCGCTGATGTTCAGTAATACATTTCCGCCGTCATACTATAAACAATTGCACCGTTATGTGCATCAGAATTATCACCAGCATCTGGCAAAAAACAGTCTGGCCGAATTGGTTAAAAAACCGTTAAACGCTAATGTACGCAACATAAAAAAAGCACTCTCTGTACTCTACTATACCCCGGCCGCAATGGTTGAAAAACTAAAACTAAAGCGATTGGAAAAAGCATTATAATGGAAACGATCGCGCCACAAATCAATGAGGCTAATGCCGCTGATGCTTTCACCGGGCAATCGGTAATTTTCGATGACCTGTACAGTAACAACACCATTATCCAATATAAACGCGAACGGGTACATGATCATGTTTTACAATATTTGCCGCCCAATAGCCATATTCTGGAACTAAACAGCGGCACTGGTGAAGATGCTATATTTTTTGCAGGTAAAGGTTATCATGTACATGCTACTGATATATCACATGGTATGCAGCAGCAATTGATGCTGAAGACTGAGAAGCACCAATTGGGCGGAATGATCAGCAATGAGTTGTGCTCTTATACTGCCTTGGATCAACTTAAAAATAAAGGCCCTTATGATCATATCTTCTCCAATTTTGCCGGCTTGAATTGTACAAATGAGTTGGATAAAGTCTTGAACTCGTTATCGCCATTGCTGAAACCGGACGGAATGGTTACGCTGGTTATCCTCCCAAAATTTTGTTTATGGGAAACGCTGCTGCTGTTTAAAGGGAAGTTCCGCACCGCTTTCAGACGTTCTTTTAGTTCAAAAGGGAAAACTGCACACGTTGAAAGGAATTATTTTAAATGCTGGTATTATAACCCATCTTACATTACAAAAAGACTAAAGGATCAGTTTGATATATTGAGGATTGAAGGTCTATGTACTATCGTCCCACCATCCTACATCGAAGGCTTTGCGGAGAAACATCCTACTGCTTACACTTTTCTGAAAAATTGGGAAGACAAACTAAAATCCCGCTGGCCCTGGAAATATATCGGGGATTATTATATTGTTTCGTTAAGGAAGAAATAAGTTGAAGTAGCAGAAGCACTGGCAGTAACACTTGTATTAGAGTAAATTAAATCAAAGAAAAGCAGGACTGCAACTGCAACTGCTTCTGCTACTAAATATCAATTTGCTATACTGTTTTCCCAATGATCTAAGAGTTGCAATACCTTTACCTGGTATTTGAGGAGCAGCTTGTTCTGGAAATTCGTTGGATCGGGTTTGGCGTAATGCTTGCCGGTATCCATCCCCATAATAATACCTTTTACATTTAGCTTCTTTTCCTGCTTCTTTTTACCCCACCTTTTTGTAGTGATGCTCATCAGCAGGTTGTCCAAAGCATCTCCGATCGGATTATTAAACAGCATTTCGATGAAAATTTTGAGCCACGACCGTTTTAATGGTCTTGCAGTGGTCAGGCGCATACACTTGTGAGGTAAAAAATTCCTCGTCCATATATTGGCAGCGTAGAACTGTTCAAAAACTGCATCGCCGTGTAATGGCATCAAAGTGGCAATTTCAATAGCAGTGTAAATGTTTTTCTCACGTATCTGCAGTTCCTGCTCATCTATATAATAATTCATGCAGAAATAATGCTGCCGGTTCACCAAAAAAGTCAGTTTCTTAAGGCAATGCATCAGCGTACGGGCAATCCAGAGTTTGTTTTTGGCGGTGATGATAAACAGATCAATATCCGCATCCTCATCTGCAAAATTCTTTGAAAGCGATCCTGAAATGGCTATGCCGCGCACAAACGGAAAACGGACAAGCAGGTTGCTTACTTTTTTTGCTATGCCGATCATGTTCTCTGCTTTAACATTCCCTTTTACGCGGCGTTCAATTAAAAAATAGTCGTTCTTTAAGGTGTAGAACTTGTCAATATGATGGACCAGCCTGTCGATCACCAGGCATCTCAGCGCATATTCAAAATTCTCCATATCACATTTTACCGGAACATATAAATATATCTCATCCATTGTCAATGGATAATGGAACAAATCGAAATATGCAAGGGTGGCTAATATGTGTTTCTTCGTGTCCAACAAGGTGATATCGATTAGTGGGTGTGCATTTATCTTTATATTAATGACGGCGCGACAGCCGCTTTGGTTGCCGCATTCCTTAAATATATGTGCCTTTTGGCAGGTAAATTGATCTTTTCCTGCTGTTCTGATGCGAAAACAAAAAAGCTGAAGAAGAAACTATAAAACATCACTCCCTTATCCGCATCCAGCACATTTTCGGATAGTGAAACAATTGCAATGAGTATCATAAAACTGAAGAACACTACGTCTCTTTTGCGGATAGCTTTTTTAAAACCATAGATCAGCGTTGCCAGGTAAACAGCCAATCCGCATATTCCTGTTTTGATCAGGAAGCTCAGGTATTCATTGTGCGCGTTTAGCCGGTGCAGGTAGGAGCTGTAGAATTTCTTTGCAAAGTATTTTTCCTGCAAAATCCCGATCTCAGATCCGGCACCATGCCCGATCACCGGCGACTGGCTGATCAGGCCCGCCGCAATTTTCCAGCGCTCTAACCGCGGTTCTACTGTTTGTCCGGCAAATGTTGGCGAAAGATCTTCTTTCAATTCAACCCAGTAGCGGTCACGCAGTGCATGGAAGTTAAAAATGCCGATCAGCACCATACACGACAAAATACCGGAGATAAGAAAATACCATTTACGCCTGCTTTTGCGCATTAAAAAATAGGGGATAGCAAAATTGATAACCAGGAATAAGGCTGCAAAAACGGATTTTGAGCTTAACTGGATAATCCCTGTACTAAGGATGACGCAGCAAATGATATAAAATATTTTGGCTGATGAAGACAGCTTTTCACCGATCAATCGCGATAGCAAATAAATGAGCGCTACTGCAATTTGTAACGATAAAAAAGTAGCATGCATGTCTATTGGTTCAGAAAAGTTATGATTGGTGAAGGCATGCGACAGGATAGCGGACGAAGGCAAATGGTAATGTCTGATGGTAGCTATCACATCAAAATAGAGATAAATGATAGTTGCTGTGCACCCTAAGGCGAAAGTCAAGAATAGTTGGGATCGATATTTCTTCAGATCGAGCGGGTTAAAGCAGAATATCAGCGGCAGTAATAAAATGGGAAGATAGAGTTCCCATTCTAATAAGGATTGTTTCAAGTTGATAGTATAAACTGTACTGATTAACGTAACCCAGAATACCGATTGCAGTACAGCCGTCCGCCAGGTGAATAGCGGTTTTGCGGATGCCTTTTTGAACTGAATAATCGTGTGAATAGCCAGGCTGACCAATATCAAATGGCTGTAAAACCTGTCGAACGGCAGGCTAAGCAAAAGCAGCATTACATGGTAATAGCTGATCTTGTTGGCCAGGTTATCCTTGATAAGAAATAACTCTTTCATGATTCAGGCTTTCGTAGCACTCCACTATAAATGCTTCATACTCGTTAACGATCTTTTCCCAGTTAAACTGGAAAGCGATCTTGTGCAGGTTATTCTTCACCATGTTCCGCTCCGTCTCTTTATGCTGTACGGTTTCAACCAAATGCTGCACGCCGCTTGCATCCGAAAAATAGAAGGCATCCGAGTGCAATACCGATTTGTTGAAAGGATTGTCATGTGCTGCTATCAATGCCTCACTGGCCATAGCTTCCAACAGGGATGGATTGGTGCCGCCAACACTATGCCCGTGGAAATACAGGTAGGAATTATTTTGCAGCACGCGCACTTTCGCTGTATCAAAAATTGCCCCTTTGAACTGTATGCGTTCATCGTTTTGAAATCGGTGCCTGATATACTGCCCGAAACGATTACCTGTATCCCCCAAAACCTTGAATGTGCGCGGTGAATTGCTGTTGTTAAACCCTTCCAGTATGGTTTCAATATTATTTTCAGGCTCCATGCGGGCCATTAATAAAAAGTAGTCTTCTTTCTGTGCCGATGTTGCATCCACTTGTTCCTTTTCTACATCGCTGATCAGATCTGCACCATAAGGGATATATTCGCTATGGATATGGTATTTGCTTTCCAAATAATCCTTAATCACCCTCGAATCTGAAATGTAAAAGTGACTATGCTTCACCGCGAGCTTTTCGGCATATTTCAGAAACTTCTGTACCGGTTTGGAGTATTTTGACCTTTTCCATTCCAGCCCATCCATGTTGGTAATGATTGCGCTCTTTTTCGGATATAGCCTGCCCCATACCGAGCTGCTGGTATAGCCCATCAGCAATACCACATCAAATTTTCTTTTGCGGGCGTCCATCAGGCAGTTCAGGTCATATACAAATTGCCCCGCTGTGCCTATCAGGTAT
>Ga0307510_10005352_pt1 | contig 15280 bp, 14 predicted proteins | sample 12_EM_MG_FD_207224 | JGI IMG/M metagenome (GOLD analysis project Ga0307510, IMG submission 207224) | Populus trichocarpa ectomycorrhiza microbial communities from riparian zone in the Pacific Northwest, United States - 12_EM | ecosystem: Host-associated > Plants > Roots > Unclassified | place...
TTCAGGAACAAAGTCTTACCGGCGGGCAATCGCCATTCTACCTGCTTCCATCCTTAGGTAGTGATGAAATGATGCGCGGCTATTACAATGGCCGTTACCGCGACCGTAATTTCATAGCCGGGCAGGCCGAACTGCGCTACCGCATTACAGACCGCATAGGAATAGTAGGATTTTTAGGAACAGGCGAAGTTGCACACAGCAGTTTTTCTATCAACTCATTAAAACCTGATTACGGCGGCGGTCTCCGTTACTTTTTTGATACCGAAAAAGGCCTCAGCATCCGCGCCGACTATGGTATAGGTGAAAAAGCACCAGGCGAATCGAGGCAAAGCGGATTTTATATTGGTTTGGGACAAGCGTTTTGAGACGTTGTAAGTTAGACGTTTTTGGTAATACGTTTTTTCCTGACGTAGAACGTACAACGTAATACGTATAACCTAATCAGAATCGGATAAGAAAATCCTCCTTAACCTGCCCTTTCTTAAAATATACCAACCCTATCCAGAAAAGATCTACAGTTACAGTAACCTGCGGATGAGCCTTGATAATTTCCCAGGCTTCCTTCATGCCCTCGCTCCAGTAAATATCATCAAAAATCAGCAGGGTGTTTTCGTGCACTTTGGGCAGGCACCATTCAAAATATTTCAGGGTAGCATCTTTTTGATGGTTGCCATCAACAAAAACAAAATCCAGTTGGTCAAGGCCGTCGATCACTCCCGGCAGGGTATCATCAAAATTCCCGGTTACCTGTTTTATGTCTTTTATGTTTGCTTTTTTAAAGACCTCAGCAGCAACTTTCGCAGTTTCCGGGCAACCCTCCAATGTATAAAGCTCAGCATCGGATGCAGCATTTTCCAGGTATAAAGATGTAGTACCAAGGCAAGTACCAAGCTCGATCATATTCCGCGGTTGCAGGTCTTTTACCAACCGGTAAAGCAATTGTGCCAGTTTCGGTGGTTTCAAGGCATTTTTTGCTATCTCGCTGATCTTCTTTTGCTTGTTGTTGTTTACCAGCGATCCTGCCCCCAGGTCAGTCACGGTTATCACCCGATTGTCAGAAAGTAATCCCGCACGTATGCTTTCAATATCATTATAAATATCTTTACGCTTATAATCGTAAATAACCTCATCTACAAGCCTGTAAACGAAAGGCGAATGTAATCCATGCCTGTTTTTTCCTTTCAAACGATGCAACAGGTAATCTTTCGCGAACCTTAAATTTAACATGGCCGTAAAATTAGACAAAGGTTTATTATTTTAGCTTTTAATAAAATATGATCGACCCCAAAGAAATTAATTCATTAATAAAACTGCTTGACGACCCTGACCGGGAAATATTTGAGCATATCCATGAAAAGCTGCTATCCTATGGCGGCGAGGCGATCGAATACCTGGAGTCGGCCTGGGAGCAGGCATTTGACGCGATTCAACAGGAACGCATTGCCAATTTAGTACACGAAATACAATTCCGGATTGTAAAAGAAGAATTGAAGCTATGGTACCAGGGCGGGTCGTTTGATCTGCTGCAAGGCGTACTTACAATTAATAAATATCAATACCCCGATCTCGACGAGCAGAAAGTGATCAACCACATCGAGGCGATTAAACGGGACATATGGCTGCAGATGATCTATGATGCAAGCCCATCCGACCAGGTGAAACTGATTAACCACGTATTTTATAACATCCATGGCTTTGGCGGTAACACCTCCAACCACCAGGACCCGCAAAACAGCTACCTGAGCCAGGTACTCGAAACAAAAAAAGGCAACCAGATATCGTTAGCTATAATTTATTCCATCATCGCCCAAAAACTGGATATCCCGGTTTATGGCGTTAACCTGCCGCAGCACTTTATTTTAGCTTATGTAGACGAAACTCAGGAAAGCGAATTTGAAAGCGGGATATTGTTCTACATTAATGCCTTTAATAAAGGTTTTATCTTCGGCCGCAGAGATGTGGATATGTTTTTGAAACAACTGAACCTGAAAGCCGAAAAGCAGTTCTACGAACCCTGCTCTAATGCTGATATCATAAGGCGGGTACTACGTAATCTCATCAGTGCCTATGAAAATCTGGGGTCGGCAGAAAAGGTGGCTGAGCTGAATGAGTTGTTAGCAATAGTTAATGGCGATCAATAATCGTGTAATCACCAATCAAAAACCATTTTCATTTAACCAATTGGCAGCCCAGTCAAACCATTTATCTTTACTTTTTGAGTTATTCAAACCAAACCCATGCCCCCCTGCCTGGAAAATATGCAATTCACCTTTCACCTTATGCTGAAGCATGGCGTCATAAAATAACATTGAGTTTTGCACCGGCACCGCATCGTCATCCGCCGCATGTACCAGGAAAGTTGGAGGCGTATTTTCTGTTACGTGCTTCTCATTCGAGTAAAGCTCCAGTAATTGTGCTGAAGGATTTTTCCCGATCAGGTTCTCGCGCGAAAAAGCATGTGCATAAGGCCCAAAACTGATCACCGGGTAAATGAGCATAGCAAAATCAGGTCTCAGGTTGATATTATCTGTATTATCAATAACCACCTTATCAAAATGGGTATCCAGCGTTGATGCCAGGTGCCCTCCTGCAGAAAAACCAATGATACCCACTTTTGATGGATTGATGCCCCATTCGGCAGCCCGTTGTCTTACTAGTTGAATTGACCTTTCTGCATCCTGCAATGGCCCGATGGTTTTATCCACCATAATATCATCATGCGGCAAACGATATTTTACTACAAAGCCGGTAACACCAATTTTATTAAATTCCTTAGCTATTGCTTCTCCTTCATGCCCGGTTGCCAGGTTAATATAACTTCCACCAGGAAAAATAATTACCGCTGTACCGTTAGCCTTACTCTTTTCTGGAAAATAAGGAGTGATTGTTGGGTCGGTAACCAAACTTACGCTATATCCGTCCCGCTTTTCGGCATAAGCCGCCGGAGCCTTTTTTGAATTGGGCACGCCATTCGGGTAAAGCGGTATTGGTTTTTCCTGTGCAAAGGCAGTTAGTGATAAAAGCATAGCAGCGCTCAACAAGGTCAGTATGTTCTTCATAAACGGATATAATAGGTAAATTTCAGGTTTTATCCGGCTAAATATAATTGATTACTTCGAACCGCCAAATTCCATCAGGTAAGCTTTTAAAAACTCATCCAGGTCGCCATCCAGCACAGCGTTTGCATTTGATGTTTCGTAGTCGGTACGCAGGTCCTTCACCAGTTTATATGGATGCAGCACATAGTTCCTGATCTGCGAACCCCATTCGATCTTTTTCTTATTGCCTTCTATCGCATTGCTGGTCTCCTGGCGTTTCCGCATCTCAATCTCATAAAGCTGCGATTTTAACAACCGCATAGCATTATCCTTATTTTGCAATTGTGAACGCGATTCCTGGTTTTTGATAATAATGCCTGATGGCTTGTGATATAAACGTACAGCAGTTTCCACCTTGTTCACGTTCTGCCCGCCCGCGCCGCCGGATCGAAATGTCTCAAACTCAACATCTGCCGGGTTGATCTCTATTTCTATCGTATCATCCACCAAAGGATAAACATACACTGATGCAAATGACGTATGACGCTTGGCGTTCGCATCAAACGGAGATATACGCACCAGGCGGTGCACCCCATTCTCCCCTTTCAGGTACCCGTAAGCAAAATCACCCTCAAACTGCAGCGTAACGGTTTTTACCCCGGCCACATCTCCTTCCTGGAAATCCTGCTCCGTCACTTTATAGCCGCTCTTTTCGCCCCACATGATATACATGCGCATCAGCATACCGGCCCAGTCGCAGCTTTCGGTACCGCCCGCGCCTGCCGTGATCTGCAATACAGCATTCAGCTGGTCCTCTTCAGCTGAGAGCATGTTTTTAAACTCCAGCTCTTCAACTGCTTTGGTTGCTGCATTAAACTGCTCCTGCATTTCGGCCTCGGTAGCGTCTCCTGCCTGGTAAAATTCAAAAAGCACACCGGTATCTTCAACAGTTGATAATACCTGCTGAAAAGCATCTGTCCAAACTTTTTTTGTTTTGATGGAAGCCAATACCTTTTCGGCTTCTTTAGGCTGGTCCCAAAAGCTGGGGCCTACAGTTATTTCCTGTTCCTTTTGTAGTGCATCGAGTTTTTTATCGATGTCAAAGATGCCTCCTCAGGGAAGTTGTTCTATCCCTTAAATCCTGGATCTGTTCTTTAGTCATGCCGCAAATATAAGTTTAATGTGCAGATTTCAGATGTGCGGATATGCAAATGTGCAGATGTGCAAATTATTTGACACTGAAAGCAACATTACAATTTTTCAACCTTACAACATTCCAACGCGGGCAGGCCCCAGGCAGGGCCAAAAATGCCAAAGGGGTTGTAATTTCAATTACAGCCCCTCTGAACTCGTTCTTATAGGTAGTGTACTTTTAACTGGCAAGCATCAGCCTGTTTACCAAAGCGCTCAGGTCAGCACGGTTGCCATTTATTTTTGATAAGAATGAACTTAATGTAAACTCCTTGTTCTTTCCACCTTTGGTTTGTTCGATCAAATCAAGCATGACCGGCGGAATTAATGATTTAGAAATATTTAAAGCGGAAGCAGGGTTAATGTTATAAAATCTGTTCAGCTTATTAGCGAACTTATTGATCACACTTGTAGTAAGCGGACTCTTATAAATTTCCGGGTACTGAAAATATTTTACAAGGTCTTTTAACTTACCCGACTCCATCTGTCCTTTAAAAACCTCTATGATAGAACTCGACGCATCGTTGATCACTGCATCACGGTCCTTTTCCAGTATTTCCGGATTGTCAACAACAGCCATCCCGGCGTTATTTTTGACTATTAAAAAGAGTTTCTCAAACATACAAAATCCCTCAATTTTTAAATTAACAATTTGATGCCAAATGCCTCATTTATTTACCATCCAGACAAAGGTATTAATTAATTTTTTCTAAAATCAAAAGAATTGTCAAAATAATTTAAGAATTTAATAATTTTTCGGTGTAAAACAAACACTATGTAGGGTGTGTTATTATAACACTGAAATCAGGTGTGTTTTTGACACTGAAACGGCGTGTAATTTCGACACAAAAAGGAGGTTTATTGTCATCGGAAAAACACTAAAATTTATTTGTCATTCACCTGAATATTTAATTCTACTTTTGTGTAAAACCATTCAATTATGCTGCCAAATATTGATTTTACCACCACACAGGCTTATAAATATTTAGCCGACCACTACATCGATATCACGTCAAAGAACCTAAAAGACCTGTTTAAGGCTGATAGTGAGCGATTTACCAAGTTTTCTACAACATTTAATGATATCCTGCTGGATTACTCAAAAAATCGCATCGACGATGAGACTGTTGCTTTGTTGATACAACTGGCAAAAGAATGTAGGGTAAAAGATGCAGCCGAGGCTATGTTCTCCGGCGAAAGGATCAACGCGACTGAAAACCGTCCGGTGCTGCACATCGCATTGCGCAACAGGAGCAACAGCCCGATCTATGTTGATGGACAGGACGTGATGAAAGATGTGAACAAGGTGCTTGACCAAATGAAAAGTTTCAGCGAGGATATCATCTCCGGTTCATGGAAAGGATATACCGGCAAAGCAATTACCGATGTGGTAAATATCGGCATCGGCGGCTCCGACCTTGGCCCCGTAATGGTGACCGAGGCATTGAAATCCTATAAGAATCACCTGCAGATGCATTTTGTATCCAATGTGGATGCAACGCATATAGTAGAAACACTGAAACCGCTTAACCCGGAGACTACTTTATTCCTGATCGCTTCCAAAACATTTACCACTCAGGAAACGATGGCCAACGCACATAGCGCCCGCGACTGGTTCATAGCCGGAGGCGGAAAAGATGGTGATGTTGCCAAACATTTCGCGGCATTATCAACCAATGCCCAGGCGGTGGAGAAATTCGGCATCGATACCAAAAATATGTTCGAGTTTTGGGATTGGGTTGGCGGACGTTATTCTTTGTGGAGCGCCATCGGCTTATCTATTTCTTTAAGCATCGGCTTTGAGAATTTCACCGAATTGCTGACCGGTGCCCACCAAATGGACCAGCACTTTAAAAATACGGAGTTGGAACAAAACCTCCCTGTGATACTGGCATTAATAGGTATTTGGTATAACAACTTCTTTGAATCTGAAACCAACGCCATCCTTCCGTACGATCAGTACATGCATCGCTTTGCAGCTTACTTCCAGCAGGGAGATATGGAAAGCAACGGCAAGCATGTAGACCGTAACGGCAATACCGTAGACCACTCTACCGGACCCATCATCTGGGGTGAGCCCGGCACCAACGGTCAGCATGCCTTTTATCAACTAATACACCAGGGTACCAAGCTGATCCCTTGCGATTTTATTGCCCCGGCACAATCACATAACCCGCTTGGTGAACATCACCAAATGCTGCTGTCCAACTTCTTCGCTCAAACCGAAGCTTTAATGAACGGCAAAACCCGCGAGGAAGTCGTAGCCGAATTAAAAGCCGCCGGTAAAACAGATGCCGAAATAGAAAAACTAGCACCATTCAAAGAGTTTGATGGCAACCGCCCGACTAACTCTATCCTGGTAAAAAAGATAACGCCGCGGACTTTGGGTTCATTGATCGCGATGTACGAGCACAAGATATTTGTCCAGGGCATTATCTGGAATATCTACAGCTTTGATCAGTGGGGTGTTGAACTGGGCAAGCAATTAGCCGGAAAAATTCTTCCTGAATTGAGGACTGGGGATGAGGTAATCAGCCATGATTCATCAACAAATGGGTTGATCAATCAGTATAAAGCATGGCGATGATTTTTGGCTAAAGCCAGTTTTTCATATTCGTTGTCCGTTGGCTGAAGCCAACGGCAATGAATATGAAAATCCTCTTTACGATTTCAAAATATCCCTTGTTGCTTTGATTTCATTGCCGTCCCATTTATGAGACGGATAAAAGAATGGAAAGACCTGGCTTTAGCCAAACTATCGAACTTGGCCTACTGAGAATATTCACTATATTCACACTATAAATAGAATAACCTAAACCAACTATCACCGAATATGTCTTTTGTCAAAATTTGGATTCATTTAGTTTTTTCTACAAAAGATCGTGAGCCACTGCTTGCAAAAGAATTCAGATACGATCTTTACAAACACATCATTCAAAACTGTAAAGAGAAGGATATCTTCTTACAGACTATTAATGGTTATACCGATCATTTGCATTGCCTAATCTCTTTGGGAAAAGAGCAAACCATCTCGAAAATAAGTCAATTGATAAAAGGCGAATCTTCGTTCTGGATCAATAAAAATAATTTGACAGCAGAAAAGTTTAGCTGGCAGGATGATTACTTTGCTGTTTCAGTAAGTGAATCCCAACTCGAAGCTGTCATCAATTACATCAAAAACCAGGAAAAGCATCATTCAACAAAATCATTCGATGATGAAGTGAATGAGTTTATGACCAGGTACGGGTGGCAAACAATTAAAGGATAATGTTTCCACTTCCCTGCAAACCGTCTACTGTGAACTGCCAACTATTTCTTCACAAACTTCACCTGGTATAAATGCGGCCATTTTTTGCCGGTAACGAACATGCGTTTACCTTGCGCATCCCAGGCAATACCATTTAGTACGTTATTATTGTCATCGTAATCAGCCGGACGCTGAGATGCCGGCCAAAGATTGCTCATATCTATCTTTTGTAAAACAGCACCTGTTTTTGGATCTATCACCAATATATTATCCGTGGTATAAACATTGGCGTATAGCTTCCCGTCAACATATTCCAGTTCGTTGATGCTGTCAATGCCTCCTTTATCATCGTAAACATCAACAAATCCTATGGCGCGATACGTATGTTGGTCAAGAAACCAAATACGATTGGTGCTATCGTCCATATACAACTTTTTGCCATCATTGGTCATTCCCCAACCCTCCGCACCAACATTATTGGTAAATGTATTTAGCAGTTTGAATGTCTTCTTATCATAGACCAAACCCATTTTTGGATCTTTCCAGGTCAGCATTAATATCTTGTCGCCTATTATGGCACTGCCTTCTCCAAAATACTGTGAATCCAGTTTGGCTACCTGTACCGCTTTACCTGTAGTAAGATTTACCTTTCTTAAGGTCGATTGCTTTTTGGTGCCGGTGCTCTCATATAAGTATCCATCCTGGTATAATAGACCTTCGGTATAAGAACTGGTATCATGCGGGTATATCTTTTCAACTTTATAGGTATACAGTTCGGGCGCTTTGGCTGCCAGTAACACAATATTAGTGGAGACATCCTGGCTCTTACCTCCCTGGTACAATTTGGCAGTGATCGCTCTCGGGCCTAAAGGCATCGTATCCGTTTTTAAGCTGACAGCAGATGAATCCTTTTTAGAAGCAAAACGGGTAGAATCGAGCAGGTAAACAATAGAGTCGGGTTTTGCATCAGCAGGATAGCTCAGCTTTATTGCTACTTCCTGCCCCTGCTTGTAACTGGTTCCGGCTTCGGGGCTTATAGATAAACTGGCTTCCGGTTTGTTTTTATTACAGCTGTTACAGCCAAATGCAAGGGCCGCAACTGCCGTTAAAAGCAGAATGGTTTTATTTTTCATAGTTTAATCAGAAGAAGGCCAAAAGGCATCTTCAATATGTTTTAATGTATAATTGTCGTTCCGGTCAAATAAAATGGATATAATATCAAAGCGCACTTCGCCCTGGTGATCCATCAGGTAAATATATTCGTCTGCCGCTTCAGCCAGCAATCGTTGTTTGCGCGTATCTACAAAATCTTCCGGCTCGCCAAAACCATTACCTGTGCGTGTCTTTACTTCGGCAAAAATAATCACCTTGTCTTTATAAACAACCAGGTCAATCTCAGCTTTGCCATGCGTCCAGTTCTCGTCCAGTATTTCGTAACCCAAACCTTCCAGGAATGTTTTTGCCAAACTTTCGCCTCTGCGGCCAAGGTCAAGGTGCTGCGCCATTATTTAATGATCACTGAACCTAAATAATCCGAAATACTCTTTTCTACCTTTTTCATCTGCATGTACTGGGTTAGCAATATTTCGGTATTCTCGTCCCCCTCCGCAGTCTGCAGCTCAGCACGCAATCCATCCAGTATCTTGCCTACTTTGTGCTTCTTCAGATGAAATATGGCGCCTAAAATAGTCGCTTTCATATTCACCTGTTCGTCCGGCACCAAAATCTTATGCATCTCGTACCAGTTTTCGCTCAATGTATATTTTGTTGCCAGCAAAGTAACGGTCAGATCAACTATTTCCTTATCCGGGTAATGAATAAAAAATTGTTCGTCGGGCAACAAACCATTTTCAAGCTCTTTGCTGTAAAGCTCCACGAACTTTTTGCTCGGCGCGTGTTCAAATTCCACATCGCCCAATTCCGCAACCATAAATGGGCCGATATAAGTATTAGCTATCCCATCCCAGTCGATCATCTTACCACCGTAAAGCAGTAATAAACGGATGATCTCCTTTTCCTGCGTATGGTCTTCTTTCGCCTGTTTCTCAACAAGTATTTCATCTGCATCGGCTGGCTCAAGCATCTCTGGCTGCCTGGAAGCTTGTTGCTGGGCATCCTTTTGGGATTTAGCCCGCCGCATTTTATTGAGCTCCGATAATAATGCCCGTTCATCAATCTGCAATAAATGGCTGCAATCCTTTATAAACACCGATGCTTTAATCGAGTCCGGAATCTTGGCAATGCTTTCCACCACCTCCCTTATCACCTCAGCCCTCTTTATCGGATCGGTGCCTGCTTCTTTTAGCAGAATATCGGTTTTATAAAGGATAAAATCCTTGCGGTTCTTATCAATATAAGTTTTGAACGCGCTGGTACCAAGACTTCGCACATATGAGTCAGGGTCATGACCATCCGGGAAAAGCACCACCTTTACATTCAAGCCCTCTTCAAGTATCATATCTAAACCTCTCAAAGAAGCCTTGATACCTGCTGCGTCACCATCATACAAAATCGTGATGTTCTTGGTAAACCTGCTGATCAGCCTGATCTGTTCTACTGTTAACGAAGTTCCTGATGATGCCACCACATTCTCTATGCCTGCCTGGTGAACGGACAATACATCTGCATAGCCTTCCACCAGATAACAATTATCCTCATCCCTTATCGCTTTCTTGGCAAAATAAAGGCCATATAAAACGTTTGATTTATGGTAGATCTCCGATTCCGGCGAGTTGACGTATTTGGGGACGTTCTTATCAGTTTTTAGCGTCCTTCCACCAAAAGCGATCACGCGACCTGTAAAACCATGTATCGGGAACATCACGCGGCCGCGGTAACGGTCATACAAAGCCCCGTTATCCCGCTTAACAGACAGGCCGCTTTCTACTAAAAATTCTTCCTGGTAGCCCTCTTTAATCGCCCTGGCTGAAAATGCTTCCCATTGGTCGGGCGAATAGCCTAATTCAAATTTCTTTATCGTATCGTTGCTAAACCCACGCTCTTTAAAATAGCTGAGGCCGATGCTTTGCCCCTCATCGCTTTCCAGTAAACTTTCGTGAAAAAACTTAGTAGCATAAGCGCTGACGATCATCAGGCTTTCACGGTGGTTCTCTTCTTCTTTATTTTCGAATGCCTCAACCGTTTCCTCTACCTCGATGCTGTATTTATTGGCCAGCCATTTTAATGCCTCGGGATAAGTGAACTTCTCCAGCTCCATCAAAAAAGTAACCGCCGACCCGCCCTTTCCTGACGAAAAGTCTTTGAAAATTCCTTTTGCAGGGGATACTGTAAATGAAGGCGTCCGCTCGTTACTGAATGGTGACAGTCCCACGTAATTGGCTCCGCGTTTCTTTAACTGCACAAACTCACCTACCACTTCGACAATGTCGATGGCTTCCATAATACGGTCGATGGTGGTTTTGGTGATCATAAAACAGATTACAAATGTAGGGCAATCCGCCAAAGTTGGCGGCCTTAATTTAGGAATTATTTAGTTGTCTTCGCTTCAAAAAAGTAATAGCGATACCCGCTAATACAACTATGCTGCCTGCAATTTCCTTAAACTCCAATTTCTCATTCAGCAAAATCATCGCCCAGATACCTGCCAGAACTGTTTGACTTAGCAATGCGATGGAAACTTTAGTAGCCTCCAGATAATGGAGCGAATAATTGATAGTGATCCATCCCACAAGCTGACAAATAAGGCCCATGCCCAGCAAATTTAACCATGTTGCTGCAGGGAAATTTATTAGCTCATTATGCTCAAATAAACAGATCAGCAATAAGAAAACACTTGCGGCCAGCATATTGTAAAACATAAAAGTAACCGTACTTATTTTACGCAGAATGCCCTTGGTGATCATGATATAAATGGCATAAAACAAGCTGGCGATGAGCGCATATACCAAACCGATGTTAAATTCCAGGTGCAGGATGTGCTGATAGCCTACCAATATCACCATACCCAAAATCGCTATCCAGGTGCCTATCCAAAATAAAGCGCCCGACTTTTTCCTCAGTATCAAATAACTTAATAAACCTACCCAAACCGGCGCCAGGTTGGCAATCAGCGTAGAGATGGTCGCGCTGATTTTCATTAGCGATAAGTTCCAAACAGCTATATCCGCACCGAAAACCACACCACCTAATATGGCTACCCATAGATCATTCCGGCTTATTTTTAATTTGCCTTTAAAAATACAATAAGGCGCCAGGAACACCCATGCGATAAAAATGCGGTAAAAACCAGAAGTAACGGGCGGCGAAACAGCAAGCTTGACAAATATCGGCGAAAAGGAAATGCAAATAATGCCAATGATGAGGCTAGCCTTAGGGTTCATTGCAAGCAAACTTAAACAAATCACTTAGCTTATAGCACAAATAATCGTATTTTTGCGGCTCGAAAATATATACTATGAGTCAGCGGACAAAGATCAAAGCATTGCTTGCGAGTGAGCAAACCAACATTGAAGTAACGGTTAAAGGATGGGTGCGTACCTTTCGTAATAATCAGTTTATCGCTTTAAATGATGGCTCGACCAACAGCAATATCCAGGTGGTGGTTGACTTTGAGAACACTGACCCAAACCTGCTTAAACGCCTCACAACAGGCGCTGCCATCAGCGTAGTGGGCGAATTGGTTGCTTCATTAGGCAAGGGCCAAAAGGTGGAAGTTAAAGCCAAACAAATAGAAATATTGGGCGACAGCGATCCTGAAAAGTACCCGCTGCAACCAAAAAAACACAGCCTGGAGTTTTTGCGTGAGATAGCGCACCTGCGTTTCCGTACCAATACTTTTGGGGCGGTGTTCCGCGTGCGCAACAGCCTATCATATGCAGTGCATACCTTTTTCCAGGAGCGTGGCTTTGTTTACCTGCATACACCTATTATTACTGCATCGGATGCAGAAGGCGCAGGCGAGACTTTCCACGTCACCAACTTAAACATGGCAAATCCGCCAAGAATTGAAAACGGGGAAGTTGATTTTAAACAGGACTTTTTTGGCCGTGCCACTAACCTTACCGTTTCCGGGCAGCTGGAAGGTGAACTTGGCGCAATGGCCTTGAGCGATATTTATACTTTCGGACCAACTTTCCGCGCGGAAAACTCCAACACAACACGCCACCTGGCTGAGTTTTGGATGATAGAGCCTGAAATGGCCTTCTACGACCTGGAAGATAACATGAACCTGGCCGAAGAATTATTAAAATACCTGATCGCTTATGTTTTGAAACACAATGCTGAAGACATCGAATTTTTATCTCAGCGTTTGGCCGAAGAAGAAAAGCAAAAACCGCAAAATGAGCGTTCAGAAATGAGCCTGATCGAAAAGCTGCAGTTCTGCCTGGATAACGATTTCCAGCGCCTTACTTATACTGAGGCTATTGATATACTGATAGAATCAACCCCGAATAAAAAGAAAAAATTCACCTATCCTGTTGAAGGCTGGGGGACCGATCTTCAATCGGAGCACGAACGTTACCTGGTTGAAAAGCACTTCAAAAAACCTGTGATTCTTACAGACTATCCAAAGGAGATCAAAGCATTCTACATGCGCCAGAACGAACCTGATGCGCAAGGACGCGAAACTGTTCGTGCAATGGACATCCTTTTCCCCGGCATCGGCGAAATGGTGGGCGGTTCGCAACGTGAGGAACGTTTGGAAAAATTAGAGCAACGCATGGACGAAATGGGCATCCCGAAAGATGAACTTTGGTGGTACCTGGATACACGCCGCTTCGGCGCTTGTCCCCATGCAGGTTTTGGGTTAGGCTTTGAGCGTATGGTGCAGTTTGTTACCGGTATGGGTAATATCAGGGATGTGATACCGTTCCCAAGGTTCCCGAAGAACGCGGAATTTTAATACACGATTTCACAGATTGAATTAAGATTTCACTGATTATATTGCCGTCTTATTAGAGGGCCTTGTTTATGCCTACAATAGAACTAACAACCAGGATCAACGCCCCGATCGAAAAAGTATTCGACCTGGCAAGGAGTATCGATCTTCACATGGAATCGACCAAGCATACGGGCGAACAAGCTATAGCAGGTCTTGTCAGTGGTTTAATTGAGTTAGGCGAAACCGTTACCTGGCGGGCAAAGCATTTCGGTGTATGGCAAATACTTACTTCAAAGATCACCGAATTTGAGCAGCCTTATTCGTTTGTTGATGAAATGGTACAAGGTGTCTTTAAAAGCTTCCGGCATGAGCACCATTTTATCAAGACTGGCGATCACACGGTAATGAAAGATGTATTTGTTTTTGAATCGCCGTTTGGGATATTGGGCAGATTATTCAATTGGTTGGTATTAACGCGGTACATGACAAAGCTGTTGAAAGAGAGAAATAGGGTGATAAAGGACGTGGCAGAAACCTAATCATTAAAAAATTTAAATTCAAAAGGTTCGTAATGCACACATTCATTTCGAACTTTAATACCTTTCTTTTCCAAATCTTCCTTTAACATCATCCATTTTTTACTCCATATGGCAGCTGCGGGGTACGACTTACTGTTAAAATCATTATTAATAATCCTTAATGTGACGGGCATTCTATATCTCTGTTCGAAAACAATTTCTTTGACGTCAGCAAGCAGAACAAGCTTCTTTATCCATAAAAAATTCTGATTGCGAATAACCAGGAGTTTATCTGATAATCCGAAATAATACATTCGCCTCGAAAATACAATGAACATAAAGATGCCCAATATAATCGGCATCACTAAAGATAGATTATGATGATGCCGTAAATAATCCAACACTCCAATATATACGAAAAATAAAGTCAGTCCCCAAAGAGCCATACCTTCAAAGCAAAAAAATTGAATTCCCTTATAATATTTGAAGTTTTCAGTCATTACGTCGGTTAGTATAACCTCGTCTATTTTAGTAAGTTCAAAAAACGATTCGCCAGTAACAACCTGCTGAATAAATTTTTTGATTTCAGATGAGTTTTCATACATATCGTCAAAAATGTATTTCTCATCATAGTTTTTAAATTTCAGCAACACCCCTTCCCGTTCTTCGTTCATAAATTTAAAGGGGCGTTTGCCCGTCAATTCAATTTGTTCAATATCTTTCCAGAGATACTTTGAATTATTAAAAATTATGAAGTCATTAGTTACGGTGATTGAGGGAGCATTATTAATATATCTTTTTAAAGTATAGAATGCTCCAAATAAAGTCAACGCAAACAGTACCAATAGGCCATAATTTCTTGTATGGAATTCGGCTGAATTATATAGGTGAATGAATAGCCCTCCTACAGCCAGTGACATTAGAAAATAAAATAAGCACCAAAAGGATAAGGTGAAATAAAACCTTGAAATACTCCTACGACTATTAATCGCGTCCATTGATCAATTCCCCAATTGCTTCAGCGCCAGATAAGCCATCAAACCAGTGCTTACCTTAAAAGCATCCTCTTCCACATCAAAGGTTGGCGTATGCACGGATGAGGTGATTCCGCGGCTTTCATTCCGGGTACCGAGGCGGTAAAAGCAAGAATCGGCTACCTGCGTATAGTAGGCAAAATCTTCAGCAGCCATCCAGATATCCAGATCGAGTACGTTTTCTTTTCCCAAATAATCTTCGGCGTGGGAGCGTGTAGATGCAGTCAGTTTCTCTTCATTGATCAGGAATGGGTATCCCCGCATAATATTGAATTCACAGCTTCCGCCCATGCTTTCAGCAATGCCTTCGGCCATTTTTTTCATTTTCTTGTGGGCATCTGCGCGCCATGCCTCGTCCATGGTACGGAAAGTACCTTCAAGGTAAACTTCATTCGGGATCACATTGGTGG
>Ga0307510_10005353_pt1 | contig 15279 bp, 8 predicted proteins | sample 12_EM_MG_FD_207224 | JGI IMG/M metagenome (GOLD analysis project Ga0307510, IMG submission 207224) | Populus trichocarpa ectomycorrhiza microbial communities from riparian zone in the Pacific Northwest, United States - 12_EM | ecosystem: Host-associated > Plants > Roots > Unclassified | place...
TAACTGAATTACCGACCGTCATGGAATTCTTTTTTTTTTTTTAAGAGATGCTACCCTTTGCCATTACCATGTGTATTTAAAGTTGTCTACGGAGGCTTTATGTGTCTGTGCAAATTTTTATTAGCGAAGAAAAATGTGCATGTGTGCAAATTCCCTAGAGATAATTTTAAGGAGACCCACCTAGGACTGGTTAAGGTGATTTACGAGTGTCTGGAGTGTCGATACCTTTTGTTTTTAGATGTCTGTTTTTTTTTTCAAATGTTTTTTTTACATGGTTTTGATATAAAAAAATTAATATTTTTGTTTTTAAAAGCACTATATATTATAATAACAAATAGTGGGTGTAAGTTTTTATGTTACAATTTACTTTTTAAAATTGTTTTTCATTTTAAAAAATATAAAATTTAGATAATTTTAAATTAATATTTTTTTAAAATGTTTTTGAATAGCTTCAACGTTTCAATATAAAAAAATCTAATGAATATTTTTTTAATATTTTTTTTTATAAAAATATGTACCATACATATACTTATGTCCTGGAGTGTAGTTAAACTGTCATTTTAAAAAAAATTAATTTTTTTTAGTTGATGTAAGAAATAAATTTTTAAAAATAAAAATATTATTTTAATATATTTTTAAATAAAAAAAACTTTAAAAATACAATTCCTAAACTTTTCTTTCCTTTATCAGTTAGGTGCAGCTTTCTATCGAATATGTGTGGGCCCATTCAATTGTTCTTCTTATCACATTGTGGGTCCCGCTTATGAAAGTAGGTGTGACATCAGTATTGTAAAAGGAGCTTTCCATGTGACCTGGTTGATGTGCTATGATATCTCATGCTTGACTTTTGCTTGTTATACCCTTTTAGCTTTTCCACTGCCTCTCGTAGATCCATGTGGTCAGCAGCTTAGGCAAATGTAGACTTTGCTGACTGGCAATCAATGTAGTCACGTCAATGATCATGCTGCTAAACTGAAAGTAGAGTCCCAAGAATAATAAATCAATTTAGTTACAATATATATATATATATATATATATATATATATTTATTTAACAACCATAAAATTTAAATCTGAGACCATAAAAAATTCTAGTCGTAAGGACATAGGTAAGCCCCGCAGTCTGCCCTTAATAATATCATGCGAGACCCATTGCAGCTATAATCTTTTCTTCTCCATAGGTGGTCACTCGGATTTGCTAACTTTGTTTTCCTGAAAAGTGAAAGGCAAATTAGCATGTTTTCCAGAAGGGTTTAAGCCATGGTTACTCCTCTGGGTTGCGTCATTGTTCTGTGACTGTTTCATTTGGACCGCGCCATGACCCAGATGCTGACACAGCTGGACCATGGGCGAGACTAGATAGGTCATTTGCACCATATGCGGCTTCCCCCACCACCTATCCTTTAAAGCCATTAGGTATTTGAGCCAGCTAGCGTTATACAGAATTGTGGATCCTTGTCCTTATGGAGCTTGTTACGTGTATTTTATAATAGTGTATCTGCTGTTAGATTCATTATTAAGCATAATTTTCTGTTGAATCAAATGTCATCATTTGGTCTTTACGATAATATATTGTCTGGTTGGTTTTCAATCACTTACACAGAGATGATAGCGGGGGCATTTCTAATCCTGGATTCAGCGGTGCTGGGACCAGTACTGTCACGCCCACCACCGGCACTCAAGGGACGGGGGCCGGTGGCGGTACTGATGGCGACTACTTTGGAATGATATTCGGCAGCGGCTCTTCACTACCCCGACCTCCCACATCTATTAGCTTAATCTTTTTGTCTCTTCTAATTATTCTAGCTTTGAGCACCATCACCAACAATGGTGCCTTGTTATCTTTCCCCTTATTATCATTATAGAAGTGAGGAAAATATTTGTCATCAATATTAAGATGTAAAGAGAAAAAAAAATTCATCACAAGCAGTTTGATTCCATTGCAAGCCCCACCGATTATCACAATTGTATATAATAACATCAAAAGATCAATGATTTGAGCCCCGTTATGTAAGGTCAAGAAAAAGAACAAAAATTATGTCTGGTCATCTGTCCATTCTATGCTCAGCTAAAGCACCAAGTTTTTGAAAGAAAGTTTTGGGAGGGGATAGGGCAAGGACGGTTGAGGTGGCATTTCGGATTCAATGTCAATTTCAGAATATTTTTGTTTTCCTTTTCGTTCGTCCTGTTCTACTTGCTCTTTGGTCCGTGTTATTTTCATGAATTAATACAGCACAAATTTTAAAGTGGGGTATTCTTGTTGTCGGAGAAAATTGCCAAAATCGACCTCGTAGATTTTAGTTTTATATTTTGCTATGAGAATCTCCATGTCAGACACAGAAAGAGGACCCAAAAAGAACACCAAAATTATTGGCAGCCAAGAGTCGCCGTCTGTGGGAATCGAACCCACGACCACATGGTTAAAAGCCATGCGCTCTACCAGCTGAGCTAAGACGGCTGGCTGATCTTTGTTGCAGAAAACAATTACTTGTTCTAATAAGAAGAATTTCCTGAACAAGATCGCTTGCCCTTTTCATTTGGCAAGCATCAAATATACTCGGAGCGATATTAATTTTGCATCCGAGCTAATTTTTACTAATTAAAAAATTTGTTAGGATCACTTAATAAAAATCATTAAGTTTTTTTTATATATATAAAATAATATGTAATTTAGATGAAAATATGGATATCATTTTTTAATTGATAATTTCTAATAATTTAGGATTAAAATCGAGATAAAGAATTATTTTATGATAAAATTTAGATTGAGTATATAGTTAACGCCGGTTTTCCCTTTTCATTTTCTGGATAACATATCTAAGGGTACTTTTCAGGATACATTTACTGGTTTTCTAGCTGAAAGCGAGCCCATCAAAATGAGATTTTCCAAGTTAATAAAGGGCCCATGAAGTTTATTGGACTAAGCCCATACCTAATGGCCCATGAGGAATTGTAACGATAAATCACCCAAGGGGCTATCCTATCCAACTCCAAGGGTGAGTATCGAACCTGGATAGGCCCGCCCCGACATCATCCCCTCATGGGTTAAGGCATTGTTGAACAGTAGGGCTCATCTTCCTGCCTGAACCCTGTCTTCTTTGGAGTTTGTTAACAAAATCAAACTAAACTTTCAAACATCATAAACAATGTTTCTGTTAAGTTTATGAGATATGAACCACCGGAAAAATCTGAAATATGCACGTGCCAATTATGGATACCAATGTCGTGGTTTTACTTGCAAACCTAGAAGGCAGATTCTGCCATTGCATCAGATCCATACATGCAGATTAAGCTCAATAAGTTTCTGAGAATGAAGCTCGCCATGTTAATGCAATATATGTCCTTCTCAGGTAGCCAAGCTCAGGTACGAAAAACACCAAGCGACAAAGATAATTAACAGGTACGTGCTCTGTTTGCAGGGCGAAGCTTTAAACAGTAGGTGCTCCATCTTCCTAGTTGAAGCCTGCCTAGGTAATTTCTTGCTTGGCCATATTCTTCTGTAAACTGTTTTATCGTCTGTTTAACCTAATTGAGCACTCAAAAAATCGTTTCCAATGTTATCTGTTGAGCCGATTAAGCTGGACAAGCAAAAGTCTCAAGACAACCATGAATATGAAAGCAATTTTATGATGGAAACCTAGAAGGCATATTTCTGGCACTAGGGAACTATTATAAACATTGCAAAAGTACGGGCTTAAATAACCATTTACATACAAAATACTGTCATAAACTAGAAACCGTCTCCATGATCAATGCTCCAAGAGCAACTCCTTCTGGGAGTACCGGAATTCAAAATGTCAAGGAAACAGAAATTTGAGTCCAGGGCAGAGTTTCAAAAGAAATACCACTGTTAGATCCTTCCTAACCGTGAATAAGACAATAAGCTAATATATACAGCTCCTTTAAACTTCAAAAACTAGATACCATGGCTTCTTTTGCAAAGCAATTACCACCCCCCTTTGCTACTTCCATCATTCCCTTCGTTTCCCCAAGAGCTTGTTGATGCTTTATTACCCCATGGATCAGCCGGCTTACCAGTTTCATTTGCTCCTTTCACCTCTGAAGATTGACCCCAACCAGATGATTGCCCTCCGCCAAAAGCACTAGATTGATTCCAGGTCTTAGCATCGCCTCCATCTCCCAAACCTGCTCCTTTGTCCCCCCAGCCACCAGCTTGAGCATTAGAACTGGGTCCTTTGTTCCAGCCACTCCCTTGGTCATCAGAACCTTCAACGTCTTTGCTTGATTGATTCCAAGAACTTGTTGATGATGCTTTACCACACGGATCAGTTAGTTCCCCGCCTGTATTAGTTCCTTCTTTTCCCTCTGTTGATCCACTCCAACCAGATGATTGGCCTCTGCCAGAAGCACCAGATTGATTCCAGGTCATAGCATCACCCCCAGTCATCCCTGCTTCTCCTGAGCCTGCTCCTTTTGTCCCCCAGCCACCACCTTGAGCACTGGAACCAGGTCCTTTGTTCCAGCCACCCCCTTGATCTTCCGAACCTTTAATTTCTTTGCTTGATTGACTCCAGCCCTCACCAGAAGGATTTGATGACTTCCAGCTGTTTCCTTGACCCCAGGCAGCATCGCTGTTTGCACCAGAAGGTCCTTTGTTCCAGCCACCCCCTTGATCTTCTGAACCTTTAATTTCTTTGCTTGATTTACTCCAGCCCTCACCAGAAGGATTTGATGACTTCCAGCTGTTTCCTTGACCCCAGGCAACATCGCTGTTTGCACAGGTTCCCTTGTTCCAACCACCAGCAAGGTCACTGCCACCACTATCTTTGGCCGTTCTTGACTGGTTCCAGCCTAAACCTTGGCTACTCCAACCACCACCTTCATTGCTTGTTCCACCACTTCCAGAATTCCAGCTATTCTGTTGGTGGCCCCTATCACCACCTCCTCGGTTCCAACTGCTTCCACCACCATTATTTTTCCATCCTCCACTGCTATTGTTTGCCCCATTCTTCCAGTCAAAGGTCTTATCTTCAGCAGAATTGTTGTCACTCCAACCACCATTCTGATCCCTCCTTCCTCTGCCTCTACCACCAAAGCCTCCTCTGTCCCCTCTACCTCTAAAGCCCCCTCTGTCTGGACCACCTCTGTCGGATCTGCCTCTACCTCCAAAACCCCCCCTGTCTGAACCATTTCTACCTCCAAAGCCTCCTCTGTCACCTCTACCTCTAAAACCCCCTCTGTCTGAACCATCCCTACCACCAAAACCACCTCTCCAATTCCCACCACCTGCCCTATTACCACAGGTCTCAGTTTGGTTTTCATCATCACAGGCTACAGAAGCATCCTGGTTACCATCACCATATCTAGAACTCCAACTGCTTTTCTTGTCCCAACCAGATTCTTGGTTCACATCACTAGATCCAGAGTTCCAATTACTTTTCTTGGCCCAACTAGAACCTTGGTTTGCATCTTTGGACCCAGAGTTCCAGTTGCTTTTGTTGGCCCAACCAGAATCTTGATTTCTATCAGCATTATTGGATTCGGAGTTCCAATTGCCCTTCTTGCCCCAGTCAGAGTCAGCATTTCCACCTGCATCACTTGATTCAGATTTCAAATTGCTTTTCTTACCCCAGCTAGAATTCCGGTTTCCATCTATCTCACTGTCCTTTTCAAGTTCAGGAGATTTCTGATTCCAACAGCTTTTACTACCCCAACCAGATGACTGGTTGGCATCTACATGACCAGTTTTATTATCCCAGCTTGATGACTGGTCTCCCTTAGAAGCTTTTGGAGCACCCCAGTCAGACGGCTGGGTGCCAGCCCCACTCGTTCCAGTTTTCCATCCAGTTGTATTGTCACCAGTTGAAGCTTTCCCTGAGTTCCACTTGCTGCCTCCACCCCAACTTCCACCTGGTACTTCATCCACAGCAGAAGCACTGTTCCATCCAGAAGACGAGTTCATGCCACTTGATTTGGGTGCTCTCCAACTAGCACCATCATTTTGCCCTTCTGAAGACAGATTAGAAACAAAACCTTTGCTCCCATTGTGACCTTGAGTTTGATCATTGTTCCAGCTCGATTTGTTCCCACTGTTCCATTTGTCCACACTCCCACCGGTCTCTTTATCTGCTCCCCCACTTTTGTTCCAACCTGATCCACTATCACCCCCAGAAGAAACAGACTTCCATCCAACCTCTCTACTTCCCTCAAACCCCTTGGATTTGCCCCAGCCACCTCCTTGATCATTGCCAGTTGAATTGTTTTCTCCACCTTTCCAACCTGAAGATTGACCATCACCAGAGGATCTTCCTCGGCCAAACTGATCTCTACCACCACAACCACCTCCTCTTCCCCTGCTCCCACCTGAACCATGACCCCCATCAGATGTCTTGTTCCAGCCACCAAACTCTTGATCTCCATCTGGTTTATTCCCATTACCCCAAGATCCCCCCTCTTGTTTACCCCAAGAGGATTCTCCCTGTTTATTCCAAGATCCCCTATCAGAACCAAAGGCCCTTGGCTTATTCCAGCTATCAGTCTGATTCTGGTTATTAGATCCATCTTTATTCCACTCAGTTGCATCTTCACTAAAAATTTTCCCATTGCCCCAACTTGAAGTTTGACCTGCACTATCAGCTTTGTCTTTCATCCAGCCACTTCCTTTATCAGCTTCTGGTTGAGTGCTGCTCCTGCCTGCCTTACCCCAACCCTCAGTTGGCTTTTCAGCGCCATTTTTGCTTTCCCGCTTCTCTGCAGCTTTACCCCAAGAATCATTTTGTGCAGCACCCTTATCTTGTTCTTCTGCAGCTTTACCCCAAGGGTCTCCTCCATCTTGTGATTTCTGTTGATTCCACCCGGTAGTCTTGTTACTCAAGCAGTCCTCTCCTGTGCCAGAGCTTTTATTCTTCTCCCAGGATCCTGCTTCAACTGCATCATTACATTTTCCCCACGAACCCACTTGATTCTTCCCGGTAGCTGCCTCACCCCAGCTGCCATTTTGGTTTCCAATAACAGTCTTTCCTTTGTCCCAAGCAGATGCTGCAGCATCAAAAGAAGATTTTTCATCTCTTAGGATTCCTTGACCCCAGTTATCTCCAGAACCTCTTGAAGAGCCTGGCAGATCTTCATTGGATAAAGTTGCTTTACCCCAGCCGACAGATGCACCACTGCTAGAACCAATGTTAGAAGCAGCTTTGTTCCAAGAGTCAGCTGCAGCTGCACCCCAAGATGAAGTCTGTTTTGCTTTAGCTTGACTCCCCCAAGTATCATCTACACATTCCAAAACATGCAGTTAGCCACTTTGGCGCTTGTTATACATTCATTACAAAAGATATTGCATAATGTATACGTTCATCATGTACTTTGATGCTTCTAACACACTACAATGGCATGGCTGAACTGCCAACATGAGGAATAATTACACACCTTTATTTGGTTCATTATCTACAGAACTTGATGGATTTACAGGGTTGGTTTCAGGTTGAAGCTGCAGAAAACAGAAAGCTCAGGAGTTATCACTTTATGCTGTTGTTTGGGGTGGGGTATAGAGAGAGAGAGAGAGAGAGAGAAAGAGAGTTCTTCACTAACCGTGAAGCCCGGACTAGACCAAGAAGTTCTGCAAGAAAATGCATATCAGATTATAGACAAAAGTACAAATCAAAAAGAAAAGTTATGTGTAGAAACAATTCAATAAAAAAGCTACAAGTAAAGAAACATGAAGATGCTGATAATTTCCAAATCGACTGCATGTGGTACTCAACCATTGCTTCATTTGATAATTTAATTCAAGAAATTCAGTTCAAACACAAATTCCATCAAATCAACACAATTCGATCTTCAAAAGCTTAGCTTTAAAGCATACATCACCAGCAACTGCATGAACAGAACTTTGACAATAAAAAGAAAAGGAAAACCTTTCAGTGGAGAGGCCACCAGCGTTCCAGCCATCACCTTCAGTTGATGTCCCAGCTCCACCCGTCCAACCTTCAAGAATACAAAGTTAAAAGGAAAATTAATTATGTCAGATATCAACTCAAGAAAAAAAAACCACTTAATATCACAGAAATGTTTTATATTCCGAGAGTAATCAAATTCCCACCTCCAGAGCCACCTTCATTTCCAAGTAAATCAAATGGTTTGAAAGAACTGGATCGTGGATCGTCACTTTCATAAATAGAAAAGTACCATGTCAGTGCACCTTCAAAAGGCAATCTAGACCATACTCGTGAAAAAAGCAGAGACAAATGGGATTTAGCTATAAAATATGCACCTTACAGACATGGCGGAGCTCTTTGCACGGAGCTCAGAAAGATGCTCACTTTTAACTTCAGAAACATAAACCAAAAAAATTAGAAAATAGGTAAACTGAAAATCAAACAGAACCAAAGGTAACCTTTTTGTAAAGAACCTGTAAGAACTTTCTGCTGGGAACCAAGCTTCACAGTAACATCAGAATAGCGTATGGCCAAGACCTGGCATAGATACCCCTTCAAAGGTCCTACTCGGATTCTCAAGGTTTGACCAATGGAGAACAATCCATCCTTGTCGCCTGGGTTGACTGCAAAGAATAACAAAGCCAGTACAAGAAACTTTACATCAGAGTCAAAACTGAAAAAAGAATAAAACTACAAAAGGCACAATTACAATGCATACAGCCACGGCTATTTTCTTTCTCTTGCCACGGTTTTTTAGGTGATAAGGGGGGTTTGGGAGATGATGGGAAATCTTCAAAACCTAAAGCGCCTGATTCACTATCCTGAAATGAGAACAAAGAGATAGTCATTTAAAGCACCAGAAACAATTCAGGGTAAGAGAATGGTGTAGACAAAATGATGTGATTGCTCTTTTCAAAAGGCACAACCTTTCCATAGCAAGCATCAAAAGAAAGCTTGATTTTTTCACACATTTGAGCTTTCGAACAGAAATAACCACAATCTTCTGTTTCATTCTGATCATATATAAATATGATGCCTCTGTAGATTTGCTTAACAATTCCTTGCCTATCCTGCAAAGAGCAACTTGCATGATAGTCTCAAGCCTAGTGTGACAATTTGCTTCAGAATCACATTAAAAAAAAAAAAAACAGAAGAAAAACGTGAAATTAGTGTCAAACCTTCAATGGACCTTCCAAAACCTTAACAGTATCGTTAACTGACATGGTTTTCTTGTGATGATCTAAAGCAGTAAACTTCATATCAGTGGGCCCATTCTTTAGATCGCGTAATGCAACAGTAACCACATCAGGTTTTTCAGGTCCATGTTTTAGAATCTGGAGCAGTGGAAAAAATATGAAGAATTCTAATCCTCACATTGAACATTAAAGAAAGTTAAATAGCCAGCAGCAAAGCCACAAAGCAAGTAAACTAGATTCCATACCTTGTAAGATTCATCTTTCTCCATACCAACAATAAGACCAAAATCTTTGCGGCTGCAAGCCGGTAATAGAAAATCAAAGATTATAATTTACATATTATCAGATCACAGAAAACCACTAATTGGAATGGAACTTACCCGAAACACACAAGATCATACAGTTCGAATCTATTCTGCCCAGATGCTGATGAGCCCTCTCCTTTCTCACCACCTTTCTCATTTCCAATTATCCGTTTTTTCTTCTGTCCAACATATATCTGTGCAAGCCATTCCAAATTCTCTGACTCATTATTCTCAGAAGACTTGAACTTCAACAACTCCTCTTCTGAAGGCAAAACGCTCAAGCAGCTTAAAGAATCTATAGATACTCTTTTATATAAATATCCATCCTTGAGCATCAGGCCATCAAGAACCTCAAACATCTTGCCAGTATCACGGTCACGTCGATATTGAATAAGAGGCCGGAACTCCCTACACAAGTCAAATATAATTGCATATAAGAAGTCATGACATTAGAAGTCAAATGAACTATACGTGGGATATGGATATTACTCAAGTTCACTTGAGCTGATTAGTCTCGGAGCTGGTATGGCAGCTTTCTTCTTTGCAAGTCCCCCTCCCTGTGAAGCAAATTGGTTAAGAAATGCTTTTCAAGTAAATCACAAATAAAGCATCAAACTTGCCACCGTGTGCATGTTATAATCTGCAAATAATGTCCTCAGAATAGAAGGAACAAGATTTTAATATATAGATACATGTGTGTGTTAACTGTTAATAGTCTTCTTATAAATTTGAAGCAGTGGAATCCACTTTGAACTAACATATAATCAAGGTATATCTACAGTATTGGCACCCAAAATTCATGAAACCACCATTAAACTTGAAGACCCATAACAAAATAAACATAATTCAAAACTATATTAGAAGCAGAGGATGCTAGTTCCACTCTTCAAAGTCTCCTTACAAATTTTTGCGCCAATGCTTGCAAATCAATTCTTGGAATCAGCTTCACTGTTGCTTTTTTCCGCACATCATTCACAGCCACAATCTACAGAAACAAAATTAGTTCAGAGTAAAGACAGATTAGTTTTTGCAACAAAGCAAGAAACAGCCAACAAGCTCACTGGCACTCCACCTGCGCCAAGTCCCCCTTATAGTTCCCATTCTTTACACGAGCCCACATGCCCTCAGAAACTTGATTACAACTTTTTCGGATGGAGAGCAGATGAGACACTTCATTTTTAGGAACTGGAGCCATCCTGCTAGAATATATGCTACAAAGCCCTTTACATGCCTAAAATCAGAATTATAGAAGATAAATAGACAAATATTAGTTTACTAATAAAAATAACCTGAAAAGGAGCAAGTTCCCCAGCACAGAAAATAATAAATTCCTTATTCAGTGATAAAAATATGTTACCTCAATAATATCAATTTGCTTGTCAGCTTCAATATAAATATAACCCTTAACATGATCAATGGAAAATGCAGATATTATCTGCAGTTTGGTACCCAGAGACTTCAAGTCAACAAACTTTTGCATGAGGCAAAAAGCTGAATGCCTCTCACGTCCAACCTACAACCAAGAAGTTCCAGTTGACGACTGTAAACACATGCAAAGGCAATGGTGGTAGATGTTAAGGGATGCAATAGAAACAACAATGCCAGGGGTGGGGCTATTTGCCTATATAATGAACATCCTACCATGCATTTCACTTTCCAGATAGTTGGATCCTTTGCAGAAGGTTCAAGATAATTTCTTTCCATGGATCTTTTAGCCTCATCAGCATCTTCAGCAAAACGAAATCTGGGATTATTCTTGAAACGCTCTTCCATCATCTTATCAAATTCTTCCCCGTCCATCTGCTCCTCTTTGGGAACAATTGGAACATTTTGGGTTTTTGGTGGATCATTCTTTACTTTCAGCTCTACATCATATTCTTCATCCATAAAATCTGTTTTCCACAATTAGGAGAAGATTAAGATTAGTAAAAATAAGCTTTCCTGATCCAAGGCAGAGAGGCAAGGGAACCCAGATAACACTGTACTGTTGAAAAAAGAAAAGGAACATGGTATGAAGGAACATGGTATGAGCATGACCTGAAAAACAGATCCTATACAAAGGCATTCCATTTAGCTCAAAACCCAAACTATATAACAAAAGACAAAAAAGAACCTCCACAATGCAAAACAAATCCTAATTCTCCAATATTTCTATTAAATCTGCCATAACATCGATTTCCTAAATACTAATTCTATAAAATCTCCAGTGAATCCACCGCAAAATTAACCTCAGTTACAACAAGTAAATTCAGTTACAACAAGTAAATGCACTCAAATACCCTCAATGAACAGTTTTACCGCACAACAAGCTCAAAAACAACTTCACAGATCCACTTGCACAGACAGAATTTTTGAAAACACAGGGCCTTGCCACTTGCTGTGAGCATGTAAAAAACCTCCACTAACAAAACCTCACAGACATAACAAATGTAATAACCCAAAATTTCTTTAAAACTCCATAACTAAAAATACCTCACAGAAAACCCTACACAAAAGCCTAGTAAAACAACATGCAGCACCGATACAAGACAAGTGGAAAAAACATAAAAGTAAAAAGACACCATTTGACCATCTCAGAATCGCTGCTACATCACACAATTTCCACTAAAATAAACTTTACTTGGAAAATCAAAACTAAAAAGAAGATTTCCTAAAATCCATCAAGCACCACCAAAACATAATAATAATAATAATAATAATAATAATAAAGACGTTAAACCACCACGAGAGTCACTGGTGTCTCTCATTTTCAGTCAAAACACAAAAAATTCAAACTTCAAAAATTCAAAAACCTCAAAACGCCATCGTTTTACCAACTCGGAGCCCTAGAAAGGTAAGAAAAAAAATGAATTTCAAGGGGAAAAAAAAGAAAAAGTACGATTTTTTTTAACCTTCAATGTCAAAATTAAGATCACTATCATCACTCTCGTAATCACTATGATCAGCTTCGTCTTCGAAGAACTGAAGAACCGCACGGTTCCTTTTCATCTTTCCACCACCGGTCTTGTCGTCGTCAACATCGCCACGTTTCCGTTTATCTCCGCCGGTAGCGACGGCCTTTCCCTTCCCCTTCGACGACATTTTGCAGCTATAATGTCGGGTTTCGTTTTTCTTATTTTTTTCAAAAAAAAAAAAGGGAAAAGGATTTACATAAATAAATGAAAGGAAAACATATGAAAGAAAAAGAGACTGTTTGGGTTTTGTTGGTACAAGCGTGTTTGGTGTGTGAGTGAGTCTGTGAGCTCTGGCAGTAATAAAAATTGGAAGGAATATTTATCAATTTACATTAATGTCCTTCCTTTCAAGCATGGTATATTGGTATTTATCATTGTCATCTTTTTCGTGATGGGCAACTAGGAATAAACATCTATGAATGTGTTGGCTTGATGTCTTGAATTTTGAACCCAAGCTGTTCATGGCCGATGGGATCATCTCAGAATTACGGTCATCTTAATTTTTAAAAGTTTTTTTAAAATTTTTAAATTTTTTATTTAAAATTAATATTTTTATATTATTTTAATATGCTGATATAAAAATAATTTTTTAAAAATAAAAAATATTATTTTAATATATTTTTAAATGAAACACTTTAAAAAATAACTGTAATCCCACTATCAAACAGACCCGTAGCTTCTCAAGATGAATTTTATAATTTTTCTTAAAATTATTATAGTTTTTTTTTAAAAAATTAGTGTTAAAAATATTTAAAAAATAACATTACTATAAGCTAATTTACTAGAAATTTTATTTTTTTTATATTTTTTAAATTATATTTTCTATATTTGACGTGGCTATAAAAAAATATAATAAATATAATACTTTTTAAAACATTGAATTGAAATGAATCGTAAAATCACCTCATAATAGTAATTTAATGTCATGAAAGAAGTAAATGATTATGAGTGCATGAATAAAGCGTGACTATAAGATTTGATTCAATTATTGATTTAAAAAAATTGGTCTGGATCTATTTTGAATTAATTAATTAAGTTTTGTTAAGTTAATATCTTATTTAATTATTATTTTTTTCATATATAGGTGATTTAGGATAAGATTTTTCATTTGATTTATCTCTGATCAGATAAAAGTATAAATTGAATTTTTATGGACTAAATTAGTCTTAAAAATATCACCTAATGATAGATAAAAGAAATTACGAAAAATAATTTTATTGTCAACGATGGACAAGGACGGTGAGGCATCGAGATGCGAAGCGTATTTCTCAACAACGATAGTAATTAACCATGGCTCCTTCGGGTACATTGAAATCACATTGTTCATTCATTTCCCTCCTCTCTCTCTCTTTTTTTTTTTTTTTCTGGAAGTTGCATTTAAGACCTTTATATTGATGATTAAATGTGATTAGTAATCTCAAATTCTCAATTCTTAAATCTTTCAAGTTCATCAGCATTTTTAGAGATGATCGTCGCTGTCTGATATAAATTTCCTTGTGACTATTCACTTGTTCGTGTCAAAGTTTTATTTGAAGAACACCTGTATAACTTTTTGCCAGCCCCGCTTCCTGCACATTTGAGAGGGAGAGAAATCACTTGTTCTGGAATTTGATGGGAAAAAATGATGGATTTCTTTCTCTTTAGAGTTTCTGGGCTTGTAAATTTCTGCAGTGGGTCATGTCTGGGCTCGGAAAATTACAATTGCCTTCACTTTTAACCGGCATGTACAGCACAAGCATACCTTATTTACCTGGGTTTTTTTAAAAAAAATTAATTAATTTTTAAAAATTATATATATTAATAATGTTTTTTTTTCATTTTAATGTGGTAAAGTTAATAATAAATTTTAAAAAATAATAATATCCTGACCATATTAAAAAAATATCTTTAAATTATTTTAAATAATATTCTAAAAATAATTTTATATTATTTCTTAACAAAAGTGAACATATACTCCACGGACGTCTTCTAGGCTTGTCAAGCCAGGAATATTTTGCTCGGCCCAAGAGTGTAAATATATCTGCAACTAATAATGGGCCTTCGGTATTTCGGCGGGCATTTCCTTTCCGATCCCTGGTACAACTCCATGGCCCATATATGACCAGTGATTTAAAGCCCGTTGGGGTGATATATATAGATGGAAACGGGCTCCGTCAGGAGTGGGTTATTCTTCAACCATTTCCGCCGCCTCTATATTGATCGAGTTCGAGGTCGGGAGGAAAATCCACTGCTGGCCTTGGGGCTCGTCTCGAGGATTTCTTATCGATGAAAAATATATTTTCTGTGCTTACAATTCATATTTAATAGTTAATATCAAACGAAAAAAATTATATTAATTATATATAAATATTTAATTTTACTATAGCTCTTATATATAATTAAAATATAGATCAGATAATAAATTTATCTTAAAAGATCAATTGTTCAAAAAATATCAAAAAAAAATAGCTCTTGCCTGTCCTACTGGGACGGGTTTTGTGGAATACTCATCAAGTCAGGTTGTATTCCTAATAAGGTTAATTTATGGGTATTTGATTTTCCCTTTGATATTTAACTCGAGAAGGACAATCCTTAACAAAATAACGAAGTAATAATTGATTTTCCCTGATTCATAGGTCGACAGTCGACACAGCCCAAAAACACTCACCAACCCCTTTATCGTTTACACTAGAAGATAAGGATTCTCTGTTCTATATACTCTACCATGCCCGGTTCCCACTGTAGATTTCTAGGTCCGCCTAACGATAGTAGTGCATACATCATCATGGTCAGAGTTAATAACCTTCGTATCGTAGAATTCATACTGGGTTACAGATTAAGTGACTGGTCGACTGGTTAATTGGGATATCAGAAGCTGATATTATGACTTATAAAAGTAACGGCCATCAATTAAGAAAAATGAAGGCAAGTAGAGAGAGATATCAGAGGAA
>Ga0307510_10005355_pt1 | contig 15278 bp, 12 predicted proteins | sample 12_EM_MG_FD_207224 | JGI IMG/M metagenome (GOLD analysis project Ga0307510, IMG submission 207224) | Populus trichocarpa ectomycorrhiza microbial communities from riparian zone in the Pacific Northwest, United States - 12_EM | ecosystem: Host-associated > Plants > Roots > Unclassified | place...
TTGAATTTATGGAGGGTTTGATTGTAAGAAAAATTGATTTTGGAGTTAATTTGGGCTTTAATTGGAAGAAATTAAAGTTCTGGGGTCAAATTATAATTTGTGAGAGTTAATTTGGTCAAATCAGGGGCTTAATTGCATAAATATTGAAGTTTGATGGCCAATTAGGGACTTAATTGAAGAAATTCGAGACCAAGGACCAAAATGCAAAACGCGCGCAAATTGAAGGATTGACTTGTAGTCTGGTGCTTTGGCGCTAGTTTTCATTTAAATGAAACGACGCGTTTTAAGCAAAACAACGCCGTTTCATGCGGTTTTCAAAAAAAAAAAGAGAAGAACGAAACGGTGTCGTTTTGAGGCGGCACTGTTTCTTCTTCTTCTTCCCCTAGACGTGCAGCAGGGGAAGAAAAGTTTTGTTTTCTTCCCCTTGTCTCTTCCTCCCACGTGCCTTAGAGCTGAAGTCAGACGCCACCCATCTCATGATGAGATGCCAGAGCAGCTGTGTCCCGCAAGCAACGCCTCCATTGGCCACCGCTGTCGGCGTCGTGGCAGAGCAGGCGACGTGCACCCCATGCATAGGTGGCAATGGGATGGGGCAGGGTTGACCCCGCTCCCCCTGCCTCTATAAATACCACCCGAATGCAGAAGAGAAAGGGGGGGAAAAAAGAAAAGAACGACAGAAAAAAGAAAGGGAGACCGAGAGAGAGAGTCCGACCGTTTTTGAGGAAGAAAGGAGAGACCGAAAGAGAGAAACATAAGGGTTTTTGAGAGAGAAAAGGGAAGAGAAGAGGAGAGACAGAGGAGAGAAAGAGAAGATAATGGGGAGACAAAAAAAAAACAGTGGCCTCTGCATAAGGAAGAAGAAAAAATCGCAGCAGCGCCGCCTGGAACCACCGTCTACCGCCGCAACGCCACCGAGAACTGTCACCATCAGCTCAGCCATCCGAGATCACCGCCTCAGGTAATTCTTCTTCTCCCCTAGCCGCCGGTCCTAATTCACCTTCTTGCCTGCAGAACGTGCACTGTGCACGTTCTGCATACAAGAAGAAAGTAATTAGCCGGTTACTGTGCATGCGCACAGTAACCGGCTAATTAATTAACTGGGTTTCTTTCCTTCTCCGGCGGGCTGGAACATCAGCCCAGCCCAGCCCAACCCCTTTTTTTTTCGGGCTGGAACATCAGCCCAGCCCTGTTTTAGGCGGGTTGAAACATTAGCCCAACCCACGTGGCTTGGTTGAGTCCATCCCTGTTAACTAAAGGCTGGAACATCAGCCCAGCCCACGCGGCTGGGCTGAGTCCAGCCTTGTGGCTAGGCCAATACAGGCCCAGCCCAGTCCATTTTATTTTATTTATTTATTTTTTTTCTCTCTCTTTTTGTGTGTTTTTTTTATTATATATCTATATTTTTTAAAGATTTGTGATTTTTCCACGGATTTTTCTACGTCATTTAGACTAAGATTGGTTTGTATTTTTATATCATAAAAATATAAATCTGGTATTAAAAATACCCGGTTTTCAAAAAAAAAAAACTTTTCTCTTTATGCATACGCCCAAGTCTCTCAAAGCTAAAAAACTCATATTGTATTTTTTTTATAACAAAGAAAACTTTAAAAAATATATATATACATTTTAGCATGCATTTTGGCTTTAATAACCAGTTTATTAAAGTCATGAGAACTTGGCCAATATTTCAAAAAAGTCAAAAAAATATATTTTGTTTTGTTTTATGTCTGGGATTACGAATTTATACGTAAAACATATTCCTGATATTAAAAAGGTAGTTCTTTTATAGACATTAGGCCGGTAAGGTTTTTACCCCATAAGATAAGAACCTATTTACTGAGGAGGGCTTTTCTTGAACCCTAGACAGACCAACATGATAAGACCTTAGATTTTTTATCAGACAATAAAACAACATGATAAGACCTTAGATTTTTTATCAGACAATAAAACAATGCAGCTTCCCTTAGGTAGGGCGTATTTGGGATGCTAATACCTTTCCTTTACGCAACCAGTCTCCGTACCCAATCTCTGAGACCAATTAGGGTTCCTAGTGACCAAAATACTAGGTGGCGACTCCCATTCCATTTTTCACCGCTAAGAGACAACGAATTCCTTGTCTCACCATGTTTTCCAGAATAGATAGACATACCACACCTAATGATTGAGGGTGGACGATCCCGCGACGCCGCACACGTGCGACAAAGGTAAAAACAATTTAGAAGATGCTAAAAAATCTAATTAGGTCACGGGGCACTTGTGTAGTTCACATGCTGGCCTATTAACTTTTTTGAAATGAAGCATACATGTTTGTCATATGCCAACTAACAAAACCTACAAAACATGAAAGATTGAAAAAATAATAATCTAATTCTCTCATGTGTGGAGAGAAAATCTAAGGGCTTATAGGTCTTGGCTTTGATTTTAAACAAACTAAAACTAGGTTATGATATTGGTGTTTCTTTGGTAGTAATTTAGAGGTTTTTAAAAGGAAATTAGAGTTGTGATCTAGTAGTGGAAATGGGGTAGTATATGAAGGTTGTTTGTACTAAGAGATGCTACTATGACTAGAAGAGAGGAGGACTAAGGGTGTTTTTGGTTGTTGTGAAGAAAGATGATGGGTTTTAAGCATGATGATTGAACAAGAGGAAAATTAGGGACTGTGTTTATGGGTTGTTGATGTATTTGGTTGCGTTGTTATGGTGGTCTAAGACTGGTGATTTGGTTTTATATAGAGATAGAGGCTATAGAAATGATGCATATTGGATTTCAATTCAAATGTGATAGATGTTGACTCGATGAGTGTTGTAAACTTAGATCTAGTCCATTATTGATATTGTGTTTGTCAAAGATGAGGATTAGAAAAGTTAAGGGTGTTTGGTGGTTGAGGTTTTAGGTGAAGCAATTTATAGGGCTTGGACTCTTGAAAGAAGAGCTCACTACTAGAGGTAAATAATATGAATCTATTGGGATTTGCTCAATTTATGGTTAAAGGTTGGTTTAGGTGTGATTTGTCTTAAGAAATAAATAATAAGGGATAAGGATATGAAGAGAGGGTTTATAAGGGTGATGGCTGGATGGGTGTTTATTTAAGATGAGGTAATGTGAATTCTGGAAAATGGTAGTGTTCCCCATCTAAGGAGGTCCAGGGAACCTATCATTTGTATAGGTGAGGGGAAGGGAAATAATGGTGTATGTTGTCATGGGATTCTTAGGAAGAAGAAAGAGACAATAGATAGGCTTAACTAATTCATTCTAAATATTAGGTCAAAGTCATGTAATTTTAACGGTATTAACTCTACTTCCATATCTTGACTCCCAATGGTGATCTTAACACCCTTATATATATAACCCACACATATAACGTCCCCTAAATATGTGCTAATAACAAAAAATTTCTCTACTCTAATAGGTTATACAAAATTTTAATGGTATTAACTCTACTTCCATACCTTGACCCCCAATGGTGACCTTAACACCTTTATATATTTAACCCACACATATAACTTCCCCTAAATATGTGCTAATAACAAAACTTTTCTCTACTCTAATAGGTTGTACAAAATTTTAATGGTATTAACTCTACTTTCATATCTTCACCCCCAATGGTGACCTTAACACCCTTATATATATATAACCCACACATATAACTTCCCCTAAATATGTGCTAATAACAAAACTTTTCTCTACTCTAATAGATTGTACACTTAAAATATTCTCAAATCTTCTTGCCACAAACAAATGTGTGGTACCATGATCAATCAATACATACACTTATTGGGAATATAACAGTAATGTACCTGCAATAAAATTAGTGACAGTTCACCCTATAATTTTAGTCTAATCAATTTAGTATACTAATAAAACAATAATAGAATTTAAATAATAAGAAAGAATATAAAATAAAATGTAGTCACTATTTTAAATTTCAAGTTCTTTTCTAACAAAACATTACAATTCATAGGCTCTAGTTTACATACCAAAAATGATACGATCCAGGCAAGGTCAAATTCAGATTTTGACGTAAAAAGTGCACCTATCCAGTTTTATGGAAACAATCATAATTCTCAATCCGACCGTTGGAGCAAGCTGAAAGTTTACGTGGAGTCTCCTGACATGTTGTCCTACCTTGGTTTAAAATTGCAGGTCAATCGGAGTTCGGAAAGGCATCGAAACATGGGTCAACAGAGGCTGTATAAATTTTGTTATTTACTTCATTTTGACTTGTGGACTTTCTATTTGGCTAGGATTCTTTTCCTAAAAGGATGTGAAAACTTATTTTGGGAATCTCCTAATTCTCCAAAGATCTTTAATGAGCTGCAACATAGTTTTCATGTGTGGCAATGATTCATAAATGTTCAGAATCCTTTTATTACAAGAATTCCTTATTCATCCTAGCTACAAAAAGAAAAGAAAGAATAAATTCTACCTTCAGATCAGATTTTCTAGTCTATTTGGGACTTCTTAATGGTGACAAATCTGATTTTAGCATATTTCGGATGGTAATTTTCGGATTTTTATTATTTTTATTATTTTCTTCTTAGTCTTTGGGTTATTATTACTTATTTGGGTCACTTGTAAGTGGGCTTAATATAAGTCCACCTAAGAGGGGTCCATTAGGGTTTATTTAAGTCTAGAGTTAGTATAAATAAAGGCATAACCAGACATGTAAGAAGACAATTCAGATTAATAAAACTTCTTGTTTGCCGCACTTTGTGTGTGTGTGTGTGTGTTGGTGAGATAATCTCCCTTCCATGGTTCTCTAATGAACTAAAAAATGACTTATCGAAGAACAATTGTCTTCGTGGCGTCATCCTTATACTTCTCGTTCGCGAATCAATATTCGTTGGGTGGGGGTTTCCGTTTTCAATAGCATTGGTGCCTAGGTATAAGTTATCTTTGTGTCACACTCCTATCAAACCTGATTTACTTGGCTTTCCGGGAATTGGTGTCTTTGCGTGTGAGTTGCATGACCACGTGATCACGAGGTTCGCATAAAAAAAGAAGTACTTAAAGTATCACATTACATTATCTATAACTATAAAATTACATGCATATATTTCTTATTAACTAGAACAAGAAGGTAATAACAAAAGTGCATTGTTGATGATCTTGTAAAGAACCTGAAACAAAAATTAACATTACAACACGTTACTACAATTTTAATCAATCTTAATTAATCTCCTTTTTTTTATGAATTCATCTTCATTCCTATTACATTTCTTTTTGTCCTAATAATTCAACAATGAATTAAATTTAATATTGCACTAGTTTCTCCTTTTCTATCGATCTATCATACTCGAATGGCTTTATAAATCGACTATTTCATTTCATAGTTGATTTGTTTGGTCATTCATTTCAAGTACTGAATGATTATGTAATGCTTATTTGGTTACCCATAGACACAACAATCCTCATATTTATCGTTTATTTCAGCATTCCTATCTGAAAACCAACAATTTCTGGTAATCCCAACTGGATACCAATCAATCTGGCATCTAACTTGAATGCCAATTATCTCAGCATTTCCATTTGGAAGCTATTAATTCCAGTAATCCCAACTGTATACTAATCAATCCAGCATCTTACTCGAATGCCAATTATTTCATTTTCTTTTAAAATTTCTTACATCAACATAATAATTGTCAATCATTACTAATTTCATAAACTCATTGATATCGACAAAATAATAGTAACTATTGACTTTTAAAGAAGAATTAATAGCTATTGAGGTATTAAGTACTTACCTGAAATCTATTGTCGTCTGATTGTCCCTGTTGGCTAAGCAGCATCCATAGTCTCTCATGTATCATCAAAATCATAATTATTTTTAATTCAAAATCCTTATCTCAAAATTCTCTTTTTTATTTTTAATAAATTCCGATCTTATATCATATCTAAGGGGATTTCATAATTATTAATCTATATTTTGTGCAATTTAAATTCGATTCATCTATAATTAACCCTCTCATCCTAGCAAATTTGTTTTCAACTTTCTTCCTTAAAAGAATGCATGGTTTTAACTCAAATTTCTTTGGAATTAATGTATTTCTTATTCATTAATCATCAACATAAGTCCACATGATGCATTTAACTATTTAAGCAAACAAATTTGATCCCTCTTATCATCGTCTTGGTCAAACATTGCGTTATGAAACTATAGGTTTCAAATTGAATAATAATAGTTCATTATCAGTTAGAAAGATATTGGTTCACATTGGCATAACCAATCGGTCACCTTGTTATTACTTCTTTTACTAGGGTTTCTAACGGTCGAATAAATTGTCAACTGGTTTGCTCGATCGATTCAAACAGTAGTAAAATTCATTATTCCTCCTATCAACCGATCGACCAGATTGTTTGGTAATCCTAATTGGTCAACCGGTTTGTACAGTTCATGAGATGTCATTTTAGTTTTCAGTTTCAGTTTTTTTTTGTTTTCAATTCATGCAATACTCAATACTTTTTCATGCTTATCGACTTCATTCTATCATAAAAACATCCATTTAATCATTCGTTCATGAAAACACAATTTATATAACATTCTCATACATAGTTTTGAAACCCAACCCGGTAATTGACCCGGTCTAATAATCTGGTCACGGGTCACATGGGTTGACCCGGGTCAACCCAAAAAAATTAATAAAAAAAGGAAAAATTATTAATCACAGGTAAGGGCCAGTTGATGAGGAGCTCATGTGGGCTTCATTGTCAAATTGACTTAATGAGGTGAAATTTGTCTTCCCCTCCGATTTGAAATTTCCTCTTTTTTACCCCAAAAGATCAAATCTTTCACTGATGGAAAAGAATCAATTGATTAGGTTTTTCAAGCTGGTGCAAAGGCACTTAGTTGCCACAATAGGGGCGGGTACTTCTGGTAATGAGATCCTGACATTCAAACCTTCTCTTTACTAGTAGCATGAATAAGAAGAGAGAGAAGATGTCGCAGATCAACTGTTAGGAATACGAGTTTTGAAGAAGAGGTAATCGATTACAAACCTTCTAATGAGGCTGCAGCTGAGCTAGAAAGTGCTCCATCAATTCCAAAGTGCTCCATCAATTCCAACAGAAACATGTCTAGCATGCACCTTTCAAGCTAAACGTGAGAATGAGAATGGGAATGGTAATGATGAAGAGGAAGGGAAGACGAAGATTTCAGATGAGGATTTGGAGAGGCCATTTGTTGAGTACTTGTCAAAAATACGGTTGCCTCCAAAGATTAGATCGTACAAGACTGTTTTTGCCTTTCTCTATCAGGAAGGGAGCTGGGTCTCAACCGGGTTTAACCGGGTTGACCGGGTTTCGGGTTGACCCGCCAGGTCGACCGGGTTTCTCCGGGCCAACTCCCAGACGGGTTTTTACTTAGACCCGGACCGGTTCCGGGGCTAGGTCGGCCGGGTCCTAGGTTGACCCGTCGGGCCGGTCCGGGTTTCAAAACTATGTTCTCATATGTAAAATGCACTAATTTTCCTTAATAATTCAAAATTATAACTAATCAAGTTTCCCTACTTCTTAAACTTACTAAATTAAGGAGACACGAGCAAGGAAGAGAAGTTTTCTACTCGCTACTCCCCCCCCCCCTCTTCTTCTTCAAAGTCGGCCCCCTTAACCAAACAATCCTTGATAATCTTTAATTTCCTTGCTTAATCTCGTAATTCCTCTTTAATTCTTTTTATAAATCTTCAATATTATATATTATTGTTCATTTCTTTTAATGGTAAAACTTCTAGGATTTTTTTATTATCATAATATTTTAATTGGGGTTTTACACTTTTGATATTTCCATTCCTCACCAAAAGTATTTTTGCATTCTATTAAGCCAATCGATATAGTCAGCAAAGTCAATGTCAGGTGACGTTGGAATCAATTTTTTCTAGATATTCAAATTACCATGGTCACCTTGAAGTGGAAGTCAAGTGAAAAGAGGTTATCTCTTTCTAGGACTACTTCTTTATGGTAAGTACCGAGACATTCCCCATTGATGTTTCTAAGGCATTACTTATGATTTCCCAATTTATATTAAGAACACAATCATAATGATTTTAGAAATGGGTGATAAGGGATGATTTTGGTTGAGAAGATCTCGTGGAATATGCCATTTTTATTGACCAAGGTTAGGTTTTTTGAATTTTATTTATTTATTGCAGAAGATTATGAATCTGTTGAAGAAGATGAAGAGTTGGGTATTAATTGATTAATTATTAGAGACTCAATACAATAGTTCTTATAATTCTAAGCGTCATGCCTAATCCAGGCAACAATTCATTTGAAATTTTTTAGTTGGCTGACATGTTAGAAAGAGGAACATGTTTGATATACGAGGAAAATAATGCTTGATTTTCCATGTCATCCATCATCGATTTATCAATCAATTTAAACATAAAAGGCATGTAAGAATTTCTTCATTTATTCTAAACAAAAGAAGATAGTAAGGAAACTTGAAATCAACCATCGATCAAGGAATATCTTGATTCCTTGATCTTTCAAAGGAAAACATATTAAGCAAAATAACTAACAAGAACAATGAAATATGATCGTTCAAGTCATTACTAGTCTTCGTTTAGACATTGAATTGAACTTTCTCATCATCCCTATCTACGGTGTCCTAAACTTGGACTCTCGTTGCTTCTCACCTGGATAGAAAGGTGTCCAGTCACTATAAACCAATGGAGTAATAAGCCTCCCTGCAAGGCTCTAATGACGGGAGATCTTATCTTTTCATGATTGTTAAAGAATATCAAGTGTAATTGTCATACCTTTATTGAAATAAGAGAAAACCAGAGCACTGGTGGAAAAAGACAAACAAAAACCAAAGTTAGATCTTGAACCATAAGGAACTGTGCATGTATTTTTACAATGAAAATGAATGAAGAGATAGAAAATGAGAAGGTTGTTATCAGTTCTTTAGTGAGAAAATCATCACCGATAGCTAGAATCTTTTCTTTAGGGAGGACGAGAGAGAGATCGAGAACGAGAGAGAGACTTGAAATTATCCAACTTTTTGCAATTAGGTCTTGCATGATTGCTCTTCACATAGCATCTTTTTTTTCTTTCATGTAATGATTGTAAGGTAATGAGTGATTATAGTCATAATCATTCATTGTGTAATGAATTTTGAAAGCTATACAACCAAACGTAGGAAAAGGAATGTAATGAAACATTACATTACATGTTGTTAATTACATCAAACCAGACATGCCATGCCATAACAAGAATTAGAAGTGAAGCACCTTTATCTAAAACAAAGGAAAACGTCAAAGATAAGAACACTATCGATAATGCAGAGGGTTACATTCACGCAAGAAATTGTAAATAAAGGTGTAACAAAGCAGGACCTACGCTACAAATGTCAAGCAAGTAAAAGAATCCAAGGCAAAATCTATGCTTACTAGTTAGCAACGCCTAACTGAATCGAGCTACCAAAAATGAACGTTCAGCAGGAAACCAGGCAGTACCTTGCGTCACGGCTCCAAGGTATTACCACTATGACTGCTTTGACCATTGAAAGCTTTGCAATTGCAGGATTCATCATTCTGGAATTCCCTCTCATCCGTACTGGGCAGACTGCAGATTATGTACCCATTCTGCAATGCCACATCAATGAACAGCTGGACACAAGCAACAAAACTACCCCAACAACTCTTAAATCAAATCTCAAAACAGTTTATCATATTTCCATCCAAATTAAAGAAATAAATCCAACATTTTTCATATTACAGCAACTTACGAGTGCATGTTTCCTCGTTTTTTTGACAATAATCTGAAATATATGATACAACACGAGTGCTGAGAAGCATGGGAAAAAATATATTAAATCCTAAAGAATAACAGCAGAGGAGAGTATGTATGTAACTAAAAGAATCTGTAATCCCTGTAAACAACCTCATTCCAGTCCTTTTCATGATGCAGAATCTAAAAGAATAACAAACCATAATAATTGTAAAGCCGCTCATCTTCTTAAAATAAATTATTGCTGATTCTGGCGGAGAGACAGTAGATGCGCTGCAAAGGTGTCATAGTCAGGAAGTTTTGGGTGAACATGGCTGGGTTTATTAATGGAATTCTCCCTGGATGGCGTCTCACCATGGGTACTGGAAGTCTTTGAACTTTGAGCACTGTCTGTTGCGACTGGCTTAGGAGGAGAACTAAATGGCTGTTCCCGAGCTGATGACTTAAGAGTTTCCTCACGCGAAGACCTCTTGGATTCTGAAATTTGCTTAGAAGCTGCTTGTTCTGCTGATCTAGGTGGCTGCCTAGAACTTGCCCAGTAATCTGAACTCTTTGACTGAGATGGTGGTTTTTGCTGACTAGAAATAGCATCTGAACTCCTTGGGGATGATTCTTCATATGAGAACCTCTTGGACTGCTGAATTCGCTTAGAAGCTGCTTCTTCTGTTGACCTACATTGCTCAGAACTTCCCTGGTAACCCGAGCTTCTGCTCTGGGGGATTGATTCAGCGTCAGCAGTGTAGGAGCTACTTGAGGATGGTGTTCTTTCCACAAAAGAGTCTGCACTCACTGGAGACTTGGAAAGCACTGGAGGCTTCGAAGAATAATCTTTATCAGAAGGAGATGCCTTTGTTCGTCGAGAAAACCTAGTGCTTAAATGAGTTTTGCTAGATGGATTCGGCTTAGAAAACTCAGAATCACGATTATCTGATGTCTTTGTGCTTGACCTATCATTCCCTTCAATAACTGATTTTCGGCCATATGACTTTGGACTATTGCTAAAATGTTGTTGTGGAACTTCCTCATCAGAATCGTCATCATAATATGTAGCTGGGGTTCTTGAGCTTGCTTTTACATCTACTTTTGGGTGCAGTCTCTGATTGTTTGTCTCCTGATCACGAGCTCCAGAACCAATATCAACCTTGACAGGAGAAGAGGTCCGACCAGTCCTTGAATGAATATTATCTATTGCTTGTTCAGATGATGAGGAATTATTTGATACATTCCTGTGGTATGGCGGATGCCTATAACCCTTGTTTCGAAAGCCACCTGTCAATATTCCCAAGTTCAACTCTGTACCAGTTTCCAAATTGGATTCTTCAATAGGATCAGCATTCTTTGTGGTGATTGGTAATTCATAATTTTGAACATTTTTCACTCCTGGATGCCCTGAAGTTTGCAGGTTGTCCTTCAAGTCATTAGAACTTGTGCAAGATTTCACAGGTATGGGAGAAGATTGACTCGTGTCCAATTTACCATAAGCAAACTTATTATCCATTTCAACATCAACTCCAGTTCTCTGATTTTTCTTAGAGAATACTTCTTGGACATCTGAATCAAGTGAAGCTGTCTGTAAATGCGTTTTACGGTTGGATCCCAAATTTTCCTTGTCTGCAAGTGAAAATCTTATTGAGTGAGGACTCCCGCTATGAATGGGGTCAGAGTTTCTGGTGCTAACACTCTTTGTATGAGCAAAAATGACAGTACTTGAACCACCAACCACCTCATAGGTATCCAGATCCACTTCCCTCTCTGAACTTACGCTGTCAGAATCATCAAAAGTCATGGGTAACAAGTCATGTGGTTGGGAAGGAACAGGGTCAGTGGTAAAATCTTGAGAAAAGAATGCCGAGGTCAACGGTGTCTCATGTGGTTGGGAAGGAACAGGGTCAGTGGTAAAATCTTGAGAAAAGAATGCCGAGGTCAACGGTGTCTGCGAACTGGACTTTCCTCGAAACTCATCCATGTTTTCCGTACGGCCCCAAGCATCTGTATTTGCTAACAAATGAGAAGATGACTTTCTACCTTCTGATGAAAAATCCGAATCATAGACTTGGTCATTATGTTCATCCTCCACATCGAACTTAATTTCCTTGTCTGAAGAAGAATCATCAAAAACCATGGCATTGTCATAAGAATTTGCTCCTTTTGCATCTCTTTGCTCCTTATCAGTCTCATCTCCCATTCTCTGCTGGTTGGTATTGGAAAACACATTGTAATCATCACTGAAAGTTTGTGAATGCGAATGTGAGGAAACACTGCTAGACTGTTTTCTGATTCTTGCTTCCTCAAAGTGACTGACATTCTCTGATGTCATTCCATCTTCCAGTTTACTCACAAAGCTTACCTCAGATTCCCTAGACTCTAGCTTTACACTAGATTCACCCAATTCGGAAGACCTCTTTTGAGAAAGCCTATCAGGCATTGGGAGATCATCAATTAATGGATAATCATCCACAAAAGAATTACTGGACTTTGAGGAAGCTGACTGACTAGGTTTATTAGGGCTCTTGAGATTGTAAAACCTTTTAGTCAATCCAGCCAGGTCATCTTGCTCATTGCCTTCTCTCTCCTCACGATGTAACCCTGGATGTCTTTGGTACACGTTGTTACTCATTTGATCTTTGTCAACATCTTCACCTTGCAGCTTTGAGCCAGTATAGTTTTGAGGTCCTACATCTCTTGATTCAAAAGCAAAAGCCTTCCGTGATTCTGCTAAATGCTGCCTGGTTATCCTTTCTTGACTTGAAAGTTCTGCAGCAGCTCTGGCAGCCATGCTTGCTCGTTCAGCAGATTCAGCAGCTGCCTGTGCAGCAGCTGTGGCATCCTTGAATTCCATATTCCAATTCTGTGGACCAGATAAGACCTCACTATGGTTCCCTGCATGTGTACAAGGGTTAACAAGCAAAAAACAAGGCAAAGGACAGCTTTACACATATTTCATCTAACAACAAACAAGCCAGGCAAATAGTTGACAAACCTGAAGGCCTATGATCTGGATAGGAATGAGGTGAAGATTGTAAATCGGGGCCATGAGAGTTTGCAGGAACATCATGCTTTACATAGTGTTGCGACGGATCATGGAAATTATGAGATCCCTGATCAACCCTATTCGGTGAGGCTTGGGCATTAGTAGGTTCCACATGGACTCTACTAGCCTGCTCAAATGTAGCGGGTCCCTTCTGCTCAAACATATTTACAGTTAATGCAAATATTGAGGAAATAGATTTTGAATTTCTGTGCATCCATTTTGCACCACAAAAGGCATTACCAAGAAAAAGTTGAATAACTTGTAACATTTTATCTTACCAGCATGTCCTCAGGAGGTTTGGTGTCTTTCTCTTCAAATGACATAGGATCCCACTTGATATTGTGTTCCTCAGCGATTGCAGTCAAAATTTTAATTTTGGTAGGGCCATCAGGTGATTTGGAAGATAATTTTTCCACCAACTACAAATATAACACCAAAAAAGTTTAACAACAAAACTGAGCTGCAGAGTTCCACTTATCAACACAATAATAATTTTTCAAAAAAAAAACTTACTAGGCGGCTAACACCACAGTCTGGACGTAATTCAACTGCTGCAGATACAAATTCTTTCCCATATTTTGCTGTTAAATGCTTCCGAATGTCCATCAATTCTGGTACATCAGCACATCTTGGAGAGGCAAAAATTACACTTGAGACCGCTTCCTTCAAGTCAATGGGACAGTTTCTGAAATGATACAAAATTGATCAACAAACGTAAGCAGTCATCATAATAAGCCAACAAGATTTACCGGTACAACATTTTAGTCTGGCTGAATGAATAAAATATTAAAAAAGTATCATCCATGAAGAAAGAATCAAGAGCAGGTATCGTATGATGATGGCAGGGGCAAGAGAAATCTAGATCAAACAATCCTTATATGCCACACCACAAAAGAGGTCATATTCCATCTCTAAAAAAAGATCCCAAAATAGTCAATAGACATGTAAGACTGCATTTCATCTACGAACCAGCAAGAGAAAAAGTTTGATGGATGATAGCATCAACACACAGGATCCTTCATTACATAGGATTAGAATTAAGAAAAATAAAAATAAAAATTATTCTGGATTTGGGAAAGGATTGCATACTTCTGCGACTCAATGATGGGCAAACGCGCCACAATAAGCTCGCAATATATCTCGATAAGTTCATATGCTGCCATAGTCTTCTCTTCCCTAACCACATGTTCAACCTATGAAGGAAAAAAGAGAAAAAAAAATCAAAACCAAAGAAAAAGAATTGAAACCACAAATAAATATATAAAGAAAAATAAAATAAAATAAAATAAAAATCATCTGATAGGTAGCTTACCCGGATTCTGGCAGTCCGTTCTTGGCCAGCGTCCAGCAATTGAGCCAATTCTCTCTTGAGATGCTTCACCTGTGCTTCTCTCTTATTCTTCAACAGCTTTATTCGCGAAGACGCTAACTTCAACGATGTTTTGCTGCATCAAGATTAAACCATGGAAGACTGTAAATTATCCAAATTATCTAATTTCATTCAACAGCAACAATAAAAAAATTAACACAAAAACATGAATTCAATTATATATATATATATAAGCAATTCAAAACCCCAATTAATATCTCAAGAAATGAAATTGAGATAAAGAGGAGAAAAACTTACCATTTGGCAGGCTTGAAACTCCGATGAAGCATACTTACTAGAATATTCAATCAGCGCCAAACAGAGCAATCTAGAAAGATTTCTTTAGGGTTTGATTTTGGAGATATAAGAAGATCTACTCTGTATTAATAATTATTTATTTACCACGCAGATCCTGAAGAGGAAGAAAAAGAAGAAGAAAGAGAATTTTACAAGAGTGAAGTTTCGCGGAAATTTTCTTCCGTGTCGAAAAGTCTTTCTTCCAGTCGGTTTAAGAAACCGGGTCTAACTACAATCTGCCATGGTAAGACGCGTGGAAATCGTTCCTTGAAATTCTTTTTCCTCCACTTGATAATTAATTATAACGTAGCCCGCTGCATCACAACAAATTGATTAATCCGTGTGATATAAAAAATAATTAAATAATATCTTGATTAGTGTTTGACTTCACAGTATTTTTGCTAAAAATGCATTTTTCATCGATTTGTCTCGCATCATCGTCCCAAACAAAACATTTTTGCTTGTTGTTTTACCATTTGTCTTACATGCAAGCATGGTTTTACAGTTTTGAGCCATTGGATTTGTGTAGCTCTTGCTAGATGCATCTAATAGCCATGTTTAAGGCTTTGAGCTCTCGGACTATTCTTTGCAGCTGATGTGTTCTTTTTTTTTTTTTTTTATCAAAGCAGCTGATGTATTTTTTAAAAAAATTAATATGGATGCTCGAATCAGCTTATATGTATTTTAATTAATTTTAAAAATTTAAAAATTAATAATTATATAACTCTTTAGTCATCCAAAAATATGAAAATATATGCAGCAGATGTGTTTTTTATTATTATTATTTTTATTATTTTTTTATTTTATTTTTTTAGTTTAACATGGGTGTCAGGGTCAGCTTTCATGTACCTCGAC
>Ga0307510_10005357_pt1 | contig 15271 bp, 8 predicted proteins | sample 12_EM_MG_FD_207224 | JGI IMG/M metagenome (GOLD analysis project Ga0307510, IMG submission 207224) | Populus trichocarpa ectomycorrhiza microbial communities from riparian zone in the Pacific Northwest, United States - 12_EM | ecosystem: Host-associated > Plants > Roots > Unclassified | place...
GTACATTAGCAAAATGTTTAGAAGCAAATCTATCAGCAACACGTGCTCACCCAGCATGTTTTAGGCTGATAGCATGCATGCATGCTTGCCCGTGCAACTTGATTTGTTCTTGATCCTAGGTGAGCACGTACAACTATAGTTTGTTCTAGATTCTGTTATTTAATTTTCACCTTGGGATCAACCAATAGCTTACTGTTCAACTTGGAATTCAGTTGAGTTTAATTTCAATCCTACTTGAGACTTAAGAGGACATGGTGGGTCTGGAGGTCATCTAGGTGGCTTGTGTTAATTATAATCCTGATTTCTGCACTATAAAGGGCCATCATCAGTCCATATACCTCCTTATGATGACCCGTACATCTTTCTCAAGCCAACTTTGATCATGGTTTGATCACAAAACACCTTGATGGTCAAAACAAGAAAAGTTTAAACAGTGTAACAGCAAACAAATCTTGAGGATATACCTGTTCAAGGTATGCATTCCTTATACGTGCATGATCACGAGCTTCTTCCCGCATCTCAGAATACATGCTTGCTGCCATCTCAACAATGTTAATGGAAATATACACAGGAAAGGCATTCCCACATTAAAAAGTTTCATAAACTAAGTAATTTTGTTGACCAAGGAATATTACCCACTGCTTCTCCAGTTTCAAGCCAGACAGGAGCTGCTTGACCTGACCCACGACTTTGCGACCTATCTGCATAAATGCCTCTCCCATGACCACCACTATAAGCACTAGCCAAAACATGGGAACTTCTGCTTGAGCCAACAGTTGAATCAGCAGAACCATTTCTGTCATGGTTCCACATACTAGAATCTTGAGAAGCCAATTTCCTGACAGCTGATGCAAAATCCACAGCACCTCTAGATGAAAAGGAAGCACCAGACTTGAATACAAGCATGTTGTCTTTGTTAGAAGATCGATAAGGAATGCCAGCTTGCTGAAGATCATCTCCAGCATATTTTGAAGGACCATTCTGATTATCTGGCACGGTAAGTGCTGGAAAGTCCAGTGCACTGAGATTGGTGGGAGCTGACACAGTCTTCGAGTTCGTAGTCTGATTGAAACCACCATCAACTTGGAGCTACAAATAGAAGACAGCATGTAACATAGCAGCTCAATATACAAAGCAAGGCAAAGGCGCATACACAAAAAAATGTAACTCTGATCTGCAGAATCATTCACGAATGGGATGAGGGGTTTTAGCTACTTCATGGAATATAAGAAAATATGTTATCCTTGAGGTCAAGCACTGGTGCTCCTACCAAACCACATTTACACAACTATTGCAATGGATATTGCAAATTAACAAAAGAAACCTCAGATCATCAATAGGAGGAAAAGACCAAAACAAATGGACTAACCCCCTGTTACCAGGCACAGTGTCTTAACAATTTGAGGTTACACGTAAGCTATAGTCCCATTGGGTCACCAAAAACTCTCAGGGGAGCAAACTCTTCCCGGCCAAAATAAGGCATAAGAGGCATTGGTCACCAAAGTTAGCATCCAACCAAATAGCAGAGGCACTGCATCTCCACAAAATTCTTGGATGAGCAGCAAAAGGACTGTTTCCACTATATTTATTCCAATAAATAAAAGTCGTGGGAAATATAGACAGTTTGGATTGAAAATTTCAAGAGAATTAATGGAAATACAGAAACGAAATAAAAAAATATCTTGCAGTTAAGCAAAGCACGTGCAGGCACATCCTTTTGACAATGCATTAAGATAATACATCTTCGTAAAAGCATTTGCAAAATGTGATCCGGCCAAATTAAATGTGATTAGAGACATGAAAAAAGGAGTTCACCTCTAACTGAGTGAGCATCTCAATAGTGAGATTTAAGTCACAGGCATTTGCAAAATAAACTTCCGCCAGGCTTTCAGCAGCAAACCCAGGGAATTGTGAAGCCAAAAACTCCAAAGGGTTTATTTCAGTATCATCCACTATTGCATGCTCACCTAATATTTCACTTCTGAACCCATGTCTAGAATTTCCATTGTATGGATGTACCTCCCTACCATTGCTAAGAAGTTGATCACTGTTAGCAATTTGCTTGTCCCAGGGCTTAGTTGGCAAGTTCAAAAAACTTGCTGAAGTAGGATCTTCCCCGTATGAAGCAACAGCATATCTCATATTTTCACTGAAGCTGCTACCATTGATATGATGTGGTGACGGTTCCTGCTGCTCAGTCAAGACATATCCGCTTCTGGAGGAGGCATGGAATCTTGGCACTTCACTACTGTCATGTAAAGACAAGCCTGCTAAAGAGAGCCCTCCAAGTCCCTGAGACTCATCTTCATTCATGACCTTAAAATCAGGGGTGATATCATCTGGGAGCTGGTGGCGCCAGAATTGATGGGCCTCGTCATCAGAAGCATTAGAAACAGATGATTCTGATCGATCAAGAACTGATTTCCCTACAGTTCCAGAAGTAGCGAGTTTTGTTGCAGCATCTGTCGTGTTTGAGGTGCTTCCAGATGGAGAAGAGGATGATCTGAGGGAAAAGGGGACAAACTCTGCAGCATTTGGGTTCAAGGTTGTTGCCTTGTTTGGAAGACTAAGCTTTGTATCGTTGGTTAAAGAACCTTTCTTGGATAAGTTCATTTCTTTACTAAAATGGAATGAAAGAAAAAAAGAAAAGGATGTCTACATGCATAAAAAGAGACTGACACAAAGAATAACCCTCCTGAGTTGCAGTAGGCTTTATCCAAAACCTGTAAAACATTTTCATTTAATTATACTTATCAGTTAAACATACAAAAAAGAAGTACAAATCCCATGACACACCCACATGCATACAATCCAGTCCTGGCCACAGCTGACCTCAACAACCCCTACCTGAAAAGGATACCAAGATCTCCAACAGGCATATCTCAATTGAAAATTATCCTAAATGAAGCAACTTTAGCATAACCATTTTCAGTATTCAGCTTTTACAATTACACTAAATATATAGTGTAAATAGAACAGAAACTTCACTACAATATTCAAATCATTTTCTCCCCAGGTGAAGCTCAATTGAATGCTCTGAACCATCAACGAATCAGCACAAAATGCATACCGTGTGAATAAAAAACAAATATTTTCAGTAAAACAGCGAGTCAATTGCACTAAATAGGACCCAGTAGCACAAAACAACACTTCAAAACCCATAATTGATTAAATAGTAGGTTACAGCTCATAAAACACAAACAAATTACCTCAATTTAAACCCAAAAACCTACAAAGAATAATTAAATCAAAACCCCATAAAGTTATTTTCACAAAAAACGAATAAAAGCAAACGCTACAAATCAATCACCACCAAAACCTACACAGTCAATCCTTAAAGATCTCGAACACTAAATAACTAAAACCTAAAGAAGAAGAAAGATCTATTGTAAAAGTCAAAGACAGAGAAGCATACAAATATATATACCTTTGCGAATCAAATCAAATGGATCCATTAGAAAAACAGAAGATAAGATCCGATGATGATAAGAGAATTAATTATAGCTATTTCAGAAATTTTGGTGGTTTTTCTTTTTATTTTTTCTCCCTTTCTTTCTCTCCTGTTATTGTGTCTATCTATTCTACAAAGAATTATCTTCCGGCTCCTCTCCTCCCTCTATTCCTTTTATTCTCTATCTCAGTTATTATTATTATTATTATTATTATATATAATATGTAAACATATATTGCTTTCTTTATTCTCTCTCTCTCTCTCTCTCTCTCTCTCTCTCTATATATATATATATATATATATATAGACACACACAGTAGCAAAGACAGCAAGAACCACAACCACGAAAATAATTATAAAAAACCCTTCGCCACTCGATTTGACCTTCCTATCTCTATCTCTCTCTCTCTCTATCCATCCTTCTCTTGCTGAGTTATTGAGTATTGACCCTTTGATTTATTTATTGTTTCTAATAAATTAATTATTAGTTTGGGATTGGGAAAAGTTAAGCACTAGCCCTTTTTTGACAAGTTACTGTTACTCCTAATTTTCTCAATTCGCCCTCAAATAAATTATTTACGTGGTTTAAATGTTTGTTAATAATTAATACTCGAAGATTCAGAATTTAGGTATTATTTAATTTAACGTAACCTTTTTTTTTTCAAACTATACTACCAAGTTTTTTGTAATTTAAAAGTGGTATAGTTTTTTATTTATTTAGCTTTTATCTTTCTTTATTTAATGAACGGAGCACTAATAAATAAATAGCTCATTTTATGCTGCATATCAAGTTAAAAAAATTTAAATGTAAAAAGGTGTCCTGACTAACTTGAAACTCGTAATATAAGATTATAATAATCTTTGTAAAAATAAAATTGAAAAAAAATCACAAACTTTAAGGTCTAATAAACTAATATTAAATGAAAAAAAAACTTAAAAAAAAAATGAGTTAACTTGACTAACCAACTACCCACAATATGAGATCTGGATTAAAAAAATTAATTTAAAAAAAAACAACCTAAAAAACATCAAAGTTAAATCAATAAAAAAACCTGGATCAACCCGAGTTAACTTGACTAATATTTGACTCGAGATAACCCCATATAAACAAAAGCGGAAAAAATCACAAAGTACAGAGTCCAATAACCTAATGTCAAATGATAAAATTGAAAAAAAAAATTCAATTTCATAAAAAGAAACTTAAAGAAAAAACTCATTTAAACTCGAGTTAACTCGATTAACCTGTGAACCGTGATATGAGATCAAAATAAAAATAAAAACAAATTTAAAAAAAAAGACCTAGAAAAAAAGACCACAATTAAATCAATAAAAAAACATTATAAAAAAAACTCGAGTCAACCCAGATTAACTTAACTCACCCGCTACCCGAGACAAACCCACGTTAAGGAAAACATAAAAAGCAACAAAGTTGAAGGTCCAATAATCTAATATCAAATAATAAAATTTTAAAAAAATCAATTTAAAAAAAGCTTAAAAAACCGAGTTAACTCGACTAACTCAAAGCTCAAGATATGAGATCAAGATAATCACATGGAAAGAAATACGGAACAAATCACAAAGTTCAAGGCTCGATAACTCAATGTTAAAGGATGAAATTGAAAAAAAAAAATATATTTTTTTAAAATGACCTAAAAAGACCGAAGTTAAATCGGATTAATCTTCAAAACCAGTGAGAAGGGTTATAAGACCGAGATTACTCCATAGAATACAAACATTAAAAAAAATCATAAAGTAAAATTTGTAATCATAAATAATTAAAAAAGACAAAACAAAATAGTAATCAAAACAAGAAGGATCAAATTTGGTATAAAAATTAAATGAAAAAAATAATTATAGACTAAATTAAAAAATAAAATAAAATAAGATAATGATAAAAAAAATACCAATCAAAAGAGTGAGGACCATACTTGAATAAAAAAAAGGAAAAAATATTGAGGGGTAAAGTAGAAAAATAAATCAAGAAAATGATAAAAAAAAAATAATAATAATATAGCAATCAAAAGAATCTAGACCAAATTGAAAACAAAAGTTAAATGAAATAAAATGCTTAGGGATGAAATTGAAAAAAAAATAAAAAAAAAACTAAATAGTAATAAAAAGAATGAGGACCAAAATTAAAAGAAATACAAACTAGAAGACATAATTGATTTTTGAAAGGTATAGGGTGAAATTTGATGTTAGGAGAGAAAAGACAGGGAAGAAAAGAAAAAACTCATTAGAGCCTAACTGATGATTCTCCGTACACACACGTCAGACCACCGTGAAGAGGATAACAAGATGTTTCTAATGTTGCGATGGAAAGCACAACCGCCTCCCATTTGCATGCGTCATTCACTAACGCATCAACCACTTTTAGTTTTTTTAATTATTTTTATATTTATTAAAAAAACAGAATTGCCCTTTATTGGATTATAACTTTAAAAAACCATAATGATAAAATGAAAATGTTCATGTACGCCAATTTTAATTTTTTTCCTTTTAAGGGCAATCCAGTCAGTTTATTGTGCAATCAAAACTTAAAAAGACTAAAAGGCCCTAGTACTCTAGTTTATTTATTTTTTTTATTTTCAAGAATAATTAAGTCATGTTAATGTGTAAAAAAAACCAGAAGACTGATTTACCTCCATCTAATTTGTTAATGCGAATTGAACCGCATAAAAAGACCATTCTGCCCCCCAATCTTAACTTTATTGGTTGTTTTTCTCGAGGACGAAAACATCATTTTTTTGTATTAATGTACAATAAAATATTGATCCTAACTTAAAAAGACTAGAAGACCCCTGTACTCCAATTATTATTATTATTTTTTTACTTTCAAGGATAATTAAGTCATTTTACAAAAAAAAAAAACAAGAAAATTGATTTACCCTCACCCACTTTGATAATGCCAACTGAATCTCGTGAAAAAATTATTTTACCCCCCTAATCTTAACTTCTTTTTTTGTTTTGCTCAAGAGTAAAAACATCATTTTCGTGTAGCAATGTACAATAAAACACTTATCCCAACTTAAAAAGACTAAAAGGCCTATGTACTCCAGTTTAATTTTTTTTTTACTTTCATGGATAATTAAGTCCTTTCATGGATAATTAAGTCATTTTACTATGCAAAAAGAGTGAGAATATTGATTTACCTCCACACAATTTGATAATACCAATTTAACTTTGTAAAAAAATCATTTTGCCCTTTAATCTTAACTTATTTATTTGTTTTCTCGAGGACAAACACATCATTTCTTTATAGCGATATATAATAAATCATTTATTCCTTTTAGTTTTTCTTTAATGTGACTTATTTGTTTATAAATATTTATGATTATTTGACATTTGTTATATATATTTTTTTAAAATGGTTATATGAATAATAATCAAAGTGGGTTCCATTTTATTTTAGTAAAAAAGTATATTTCCCTACACTTTCTCTGTAATTAAAACAAGAGAAGTAAAAATAAACACTCTTCATTCTCTTACCTTTTCTCATTCCAAACAAAGAACTTAACTTTCTTTTTCTCCCCTTCATAATCCATTAACCATATTATGTAAGATTAAGAGGTTAGTTATCCCACTAATAGTTTGAATGATTTAAGAACCTAAAAAAACTTTTAGGGATAGACTAGCTAAGTCAAACCTTATATAAGCTATATCTTATCCACTAGGATTGATCATTGATAAGACACAAATCATATCATATTCATTACTTTTTATAGAGACACTATTATTTTGTTACCGATCCTTACAAGAAGTGTGATATGTTGGGAAATAGTAAGATTATCATCGAAGATATGAGGACTATGTCTGGAAAAGGCTAGTATGACAAGGGAAATTTTCTTGAATCGACCAAAATTCCTATCCTCAATGAGAATTTTTCAAGAAAATTCGACCTAGTCTGTCATCATAGTCCCAATATAATAGGAAACTTGAACAATAATAAACATGTATATTTAATCCAACATGTTGCATTCATTTGTATATTTTATTTATCTTTTTTCATCCATATATATATAAGAAGAAATGTAGATCGTCTTGTAAACGTTCAATTTTCCTATAAAGACCACAACACTAGATCTAGGTAGAGAAAAATAAAAAATAAAAACAAGTCACAAATAGAACAAAGTTGCCAAAGGAGGTTATAAAGTCTAAAAGAAGAGGTCATTAGGCTCACTAGCTTGCTTGGGTGACCATTGCAAGCTATACCATCAGGGAAAGAGACCTCCAATTAGGGATAAACTTAGATAAAAATGTCACTCTACCCTGATGTCTAGTCGATGACTCAAATGCCATGAGATCTATATATTTTAGCACCTCTAAACTAAAAGGCATCCGATGCTTCACTTGAGTCCCAATTCATATCGCATTTTCCATTCTTAGACTCTCCACCTTCACTATAAGCCTATGTTGCTCCAATTATTGGCCTCACCACTAAAGAAAACCAAAGGGTCAAGATGGTAGAAGAGCATAACTTGGAGAAGTTGTTTAAAACAGAAGAATGACTTCGAGCAATAAAAGGCAAACACCTTTGTGACTTAGTAAAGATAATTAAAATATACATCGTGCATGACATCATGATACCTAAAAAATTTAAGATGCCTAAGCTCATTAAATACAATGGCACATAATGTCCCATGACACACATAGAGGTATATTGCAGTAAAATAGCTAAAGTAGTCTATAATGAAAAACTTTTGATCTATTATTCCATGAAATCTTAAATGACACAATGATGAGGTGGTGTATGCATCTAGGGAATACCAAGATTTAGAGATGGAGGGATGTATTAGATGCTTTTATAAAATAGTACAAGTTTAATATGGATGTAGCTTAAGATCATTCTAATTTGCAATATACAAAAAACATACCTAAAGAATCCATTTGAGAGTACTCCTAGAAGTGGCGAGAAGTGGTTACATAAATCCATCTTTTTTTAATAAAAAAACATCACAGCTTTCTCAAATACATTCAAAACTCTATGTTTTGAATATTTGGTTGGCAGTATAACACAACATTTTATAAACATTGTTGTTGTAGTTGAGAGAATTGAGCAGACAGTAAGAGCAAGAAGATTCTCAAACATTTCTAAGGTTAACCAAAGAAAAAGAGGGTTTTCAAGGTAAAAAAAGGACAATGAAGTACATCAGGTGGAAACCAATCATTTTCATATGAAAGGTCATTAGAGTAATCAATTGAGGTCTAACCAACAAGTCAATGACAGTAGTACTAATATACAACCATTCATTTTGACACCATTCAATCCTACATACATCATCGACCTAAAATTCTCTTCATAATTCCTTACTTACCAATCAAATAACTTCTTATAAAATTAGTTATTTCTTAACCAATAAATATCAATCAACCTTATAAAAGTACCTGAAGAAATTAGATAAAATTACCACCTCTTTCATTACCCATAAAAGAAATGTTCAAAAGGCTCATTAGCATTGGACAAATTTATCCTACCCCATAAAAACCCCTTCAACCACCTTACCCTTCTTAGTATAAACTAGACCATAAATGTGAATACCATACTAGTGATGTTGGATAAAACATAGAGAATTGCCATACCTTCAATGCTAAAATCCTATATCATCTAAGTGGGTTGGATAAAATTGAATACGAGTCAAAATGCCCCAAATATGAACACAAACCATTTATCAAACCACATTGCTATAAGGAAAGAAGGTGTTAGTATGATTTCCAGTGATGTTGAGTATGATAGGAAAAAGGTCACCATGAAGATGATAGTGAGCAATTTGTTTGACATGTTACCCAATGAAAATTACCTTAGGGCACCCTCCAAAGCACAGGTAGTTGATAATTTTAATAAGTATTATAAGTTTCATAATGAGTCATGACACAATACCAACAACTATTGTCATACATGTGCGGTGTCACGATGATAATTTTCCTGGATCAGGTTTTACTCTTAGTCTTTTAACTCTTCTACCCATTTAGGTTTTGCGTGTTTGACTGCCTTTTTGTCACGTATCTTAGACCTTTAGTTAATAAATAAAGTTCTGCTTAATTATCTATTCCTTGAGAAGTGACAAACTCTCTTAGCCATGATGTTGCCTCCTGGTCGGATGATCCCCCCTAATTTGTGATATTTTTGCACCATTACCTATTTATTCTTTATGGAGAAATTATGCTCTATCATTCTCATTTTCTGAAGGAGTTTATCAAATCATCTATTCCTAATGACCGTTGAAAATTACCCCCAGTTGATCTGGTTATGCACATCTCTTCAACATTCATTAGAATACACTTATGTGATATAATCTTTATAGTTATCTTTTAAAGGTGAAACCAACTCTTAACCATGAAGATGCCCTTTATGTGTAGTGTTACACTCAACTGCTGATTAAGTTCATCAAGTAATCCACTATCATATATTGTCTTTAAGCCATATTACCCTCAATTAATTTAGGTATTATCCATTACCCCTTATAAGAAAAGTCAACATCATTTTTATCAAGAACTTTACAAACTCGGTCAATGACCCTTGTTATTTGAAAATCATTTTCTTGTTTTGGAATCAAATCATAAATTTCAAGGATCGTATCCATTCAAGTCTAATTATTGCATAGAAATTATAGAGATGTAATTTTAAAATTGTTTCTTCGATTGTGACCCCAAAACACATCATTTAACACTAAGATACGACCTTCTTTAGTATTTAATTGACAATTGTCAAGGTTAGAAGGAAATGTCAGCTCAAAATCAAGTTATCCATGACTCAAATAAACATCATGAAATTTTGACTCTTGTATTTTAAAAATGAAAATTTATCCGATGTGAGCTTTTTTTTTGCAACTCCCTAGGGGTTTATCTTCAGAAAAGGGAGAATTTGATCTTTTATGCAGGAAAAAATAGGACCAGTGAAGGTAAGTGGTGAGGTAACCTTCTATTTTTATAAGTTTCCAAGCAAGAGGCTTGAATAAAAGCTCAAGGTTTCGTTGAGAAAAAATGTTTTATTTTTTGCACTTATTTTATTGGCATGAATAATAACAAGTAGCTTCTTCGCAATGTCATGATTCTTATAAAAATATTCATCTGTATTTTAAGAATGTCATTTATTGGTCCAAGTTACTTGTTTGCTTGATTAGAAAGAGCTTTTTAAAGGCACGTAATGCAGACTATGACTTTTCAACTATGAAAGAAAATGATTTATTAGGCTCAAAGAGTGTTTTCAAGGTTTTAGACTTAGGATCACTGTTAGTTATCTTTCTTGCAATCTTTTATTCGTCGTGTTTCTTAGATTTGCTTTTTTTTATTGCTTTGACGGGATATCCTTATTTGCCTTGATGTTTTTTCTTTTTGATTCCTAATTCAGGCATGCCCCCTACCAATTGAGTTTTTCAGGCTTCCTTGCTTTTTAATTTTTAAATTTTTGCTTGCCCCCTCCAATATGGGGTGTGATCCTAATCAGAGTTTTTTATATGAAAAAACTCATTAAGACTCAAATTGGGATCACAAGGGTTATACATATTTGTAGAACGTGAAATGATAACAAAAATGATCTTTCATCATTTCAAGCGCAAGTGGTTAAAACTGATAAATTTTATTCTTATTTAGTGTAATGGTTTGAGATTTGTAAGAATTGCATTTTAGAGTCTATGACTATCAAATTTACTACATGTTGTTATACATACATTGAAACGTGGCTCAAGAGATATGGTGTATTGGTAATTGCATATTTTTTTCATTTAATGTCTTTTGGTTCAAAACTGTTTGGTCACCTCAGAATGGAAATTGCTTAAATGAATGATTTATTTGCCACTTTACATAAAGGATGCCTAAATATTATTTTGAGCAAACATCAAATTATTTTTGAAATAAAAAAAATCCAATTTCAAGATTATTTGGGCAAAAGGTTTTTTCTTTTTACAAAAAAAATGATTTGGTTATAATGTTTTGTTTTGAATCGAGCTATGAGATTAGTTATAAGGGTCAATGAGTTTCAAAAGGGATGGGGATTCCCTCTTAGCATTTTGCATGACACACCTTAAGGTTCGATCATTTCTGCCATTATTGCCATTATATTTATCCAATCATGGATAATAATAGATTGACAAATTATTACTTTTACAAAAACATCTATTGATTTCATAACAACAATAAAACATATAAAAAAGACATTTTATTCAAAGACACAATCCTTTACAATACTGATAAATTTTTAAATGAATAACATAGATGTATTTGCAACGCTTAGACATTCATCTCATAACATTCATGAGTTCTTTGGTTTACTTTATCAAAAACTAAATTGCACATTTTCACCCATCCTTTTATGGAATCAACTAATCAATTCATGTATCATTAAGATCTCTTATACTTAGGTTATTTTGTTCAACAGTTCCTAAACCTCTTATGATTGTGTTATATTCACTATTTTTATCTTCAGAAGACAGTCACCCATTTGGATCATGTTGTTCACCTGCTTTTTAAATCCATAACAATGATCAATGCAATGACCCACGGTTCCTTTATAATACTCACATTTGACTTTTTTGTTGTAATATTTAGGGAAAGGTGGTTGGATAAGCTCAGGGGTCAAAGTGCTATCAGACTTACATTCATAAGGTGTTGATAAATGTTAAAGAGAGGAATAAAAAAAGAAGGTTGTTCATAATGTTTCCTTTTATATTATAGGATGAAATTAATGATTGGGTGAAAATTTAATTATAATTTTTTTTTAAGAAAACCTATGCTTTATTAGGTGTAAGGTTCGACCTAAGCATGCATGTAGAGAATTGAATTAGTTAGTTCAATTATATGAAATTTATGTTTGGTTGTGCTACCTAATAGGTTTGATGATTGAAAATAAAATTGATTTCATGAAAACTTGAATGAGAACCCATGTTGTACTTGTTGTGGAACTTGACTTAAGCTAATATATAAGGATGAGTTTGGTTGATTTGATTATTATAATGATTAGGATGACTTGTGTTAGGCGAGATGGTAAATGGTTGAATTATTAGGAAATTGACATGGAAACTTAAAGAGACAATCCTTAAAGTTTTGACTAAAGAGAGAGAAATAGAAAAGGGATAAAATTGTACCTTATAGTCCTCTGAAATTATTGTTAAATTGATAATTTTCACAATGAAAGTTTTTTTTGAAGAAAACCTATGCTTTATTAGGTGTAAGGTTTGGCCTAAGCATGCATGTAGAGAATTGAATTAGTTAGTTCAATTATATGAAATTTGTGTTTGATTGTGTTACCTAATGGGTTTGATGATTGAGAATGAAATTGATTTCATGAAAACTTGAATGAGAACCCATGTTCTACTTGGTGTGGAACTCGACTTAAGGTAGTACATGAGGATGAGTTTGGTTGACTTGATTATTATAATGATTGGGATGACTTGTGTTAGGTGAGATGTAAAATGGTTGAATTATTAGGAAATTGACATGGAAACTTAAGGAAAGAATCCTTAAAGTTTTGGCTAAAAAGAAGAGAGAGAGAGAGAAATGGAAAAAAGGAATAAAATTATACCTTATAGGTCCTATGAAATTATTGTTAAATTGATAATTTTCACAATTAAATCTATGGGAAAGGATTTGAATATAAAAAGTGTGCATGTGTATGGAATTTTAAGGATTTTTCTTATTATTAGTTTGAGAATAATGGTTGAATAAAAATTAAAATGAAATTTTAATGCTGGCTGAATTATTGATGATAATTGTATCCCTAGTTGTACAGGGAGATGATAGGGAGAAGATAGCAACATATGCACAAGCTCCAAGTAGGTGCATTGCACCTTTTTTTTTTCTCCTGCTTAGAAGATTTCTTAAGTATTTAGAATTGCAAATTCTTAGAATGTGCATTTATTTTTAAAAAAGTTAATACCAAGGAATGATTGATTTGACTAACTATCCTGAGTGAAACTACTAGTATTAGGGTGATTTATTGTCAGGATATGTGATTGAATAATTGTCTTGAGTAGAGCTAGTCAAATTAGTAAAATTGATAGCCGAGATGTTTAATTAACTAGTTGTCTTGAGTGGAGCTAGTGACATTTGAGTAACTGAATATGAAGATATGAAATTGACTAGCTGTTCTAAGTAGGGCTAGTGGTGTCAATATGATTGATTATCAGGATATTTAATTTCACTAGCTATCTGGAGTGGAGCTAGTGATGTCCATGTGCCTGACTTCCCGGATTATTAATGAATTATTTAGGTGGAATCAAATAGTTGACAAGTAGAAAGACATTGTGCAATTATGTTTAAAGTGTTGATTTTTTATTAATGAAATAAAAATGGAGGTGCATATGTTTTGTTATGTCAATTGCTGAATTATATACTCATGTTGTGTAATAAATTGATTTTAGGTTCATCGCTGACCCGAGAGGATCAATAAATTTTTAATAGTGTTTCTTTTTGTTTAGGTAATAATCATGCAAATATGATTATGCTGAATTTCCTTTTTGTAATATCATTTTTATGACTAACTTTTGTAATGCAAATTAAACTAGTATTATGATGTATGTAATTTAACTATTAAATTTCTTTTATCAGGTTTGAAATTTAACATAATATTTATTCTTGTTTATTAAATTAATAATGCATGTAACTAATTCTTCTTATATTCTTAATTATGATATTGATTGTGAAATATTTTTAATGTGATTGATTATAGCTTGTGAAATAAAGAGTTTTTAAAGGAATGGATAAAGTTATTCTTAGTTGGTGTTGGTCATGGAAAAGGTCCAAGATAGTTGGACTATAAATTAAGTTTTGATTGTGTGTGGATTGTTGATGGCGACACTTGAAAATGTTTAATTTTAGGGGATACTTTGCCGAAATTTATGTGATTCTTAAATGACTCTAAAGGTGGTAACATATAATCATGAATCATGGATTATGATATTAAAAAAAACATTTTCCCAGGTTTTCAATGATTCATGACCGATGATTTGTCTGAAATTTGTTTTAAAAGTTAGGGTTGTTACAATTATTATTGACAATCCATCACCAATATTTACATTTGTGTTTTGAAAAATATTTTGTTATTTTTCTTTTTGTCTATATAGTGATGTACTCACTCAAACTTGTTAAATTATTTTTCTATCTTGAGAAGATTATCAACTTCAACTTTTATTTCATAGGGTTGCTTTTTCAAATTTCATTTTCACAATCGCATACAAAACTTATATAATTTCTTCATTGCAAGATGAGTGATTTCAAACTAATATATGTGTTCATTCATCGATAACATCTCTATCCTTACTTTCGCATAGAAAACTTGAAATTCCTCTCTTCATTTGCATATATTTTTGCTTAAAACTTTTATATTGCACCCTATGACTTTACTTGGTTGTTATTGTTAATCTTATTTTTGCTATTTTGCTTTGTAGTTTCTTTCATCCTTGTAATATACACAATGTAATTCCCTTTTTTGCTTGTGTCTTATGAATGTATCCTATCATTTTTTTCCCCTCTCAATATCATAGCTTGTTAATTCATTTATTTATAGAGCGGTTGTTTGTCAAAGTATTTTTCACTTGAAAATGTATTAAAATATTATTTTTTTAATTTTTAAAAATTTATTTTTGACATTGGCATATCAAAACGATTCAAAAACACTAAAACAAAAATAATTTTAACAAATAATTTGTTTTAAATTTTTAAAAAATGAAGTTTTGGCCGCAATGCCAAACACACTCATACCCTGTTTGGGAGTGTGATTTGCAAAAAATTATTTATTTTTATTTAAAATTAATTTTTTTATATTTTCAAATTATTTTATTTTGATATATTAATATAAAAAATAATTTTTTTTTAATATATTTCTAA
>Ga0307510_10005358_pt1 | contig 15268 bp, 13 predicted proteins | sample 12_EM_MG_FD_207224 | JGI IMG/M metagenome (GOLD analysis project Ga0307510, IMG submission 207224) | Populus trichocarpa ectomycorrhiza microbial communities from riparian zone in the Pacific Northwest, United States - 12_EM | ecosystem: Host-associated > Plants > Roots > Unclassified | place...
GCGATTTCAATATGCAGAAAGGATTAGTAGGAGTGCTTTGTTTGGAACAGCCGCAGCAGATGTTGTCACCAAGATCCAATCCTTTATCTTCACCTTCATAAATACAAACATCTATCTTTAAGGTAACGTTTGGGAACGCGGCTGCGGCTGTGTTCTTAAAAAATTTTAATTTTTTTTTTATTAAAATTTAATATAGTTTGTATGTTTTGGATCGTTTTGATGTATTGATATCAAAAATAATTTTTAAAAAATAAAAAAAATATTATTAACATGTATTTTAACACGAAAAATTATTTAAAAAATACTTCTAACCACGTTGCGAAACACGCTCGTCAATCTCTGAACACAGCAATGGCCCCATCAAATCAAAGAAAAACAGGTGTAAGAATCCCTCCTGTGGACTGGACAGTGTCGTGCCCACTCCTATTTACTCTGGACCCACATGACTACTGTCCTTTTCTCCCAAATAACCCACCAACCACCTACTAACACATTAACCATTCTAAGCAGCCAGCCTCAAAATTCTCCCCCTCTTTACTCTCTCACGTGGCGCAATATGAGTTGTGTTTATTCAAGTAAATAACAAGCATGTTATTTTATCTTTTCAAATAACATAAAACTATTTTATGGAAAGCCGTCATGTCTCTCTCTCACTCCAATCTGAGTTTGCTTCGCTCTCCACGCCTTCTCTCTCTCTCTCTCTCTCTCTCTCTCTCTCTCTCTCTCCGTGGAGTGCGTTGTTTCGAACCGAAATACCCTTGTGGAGAAAGCGACTCTCTAGTTGTTTTTGTGCTTGTAAGTGGTCAAAGCTTGTGGCTTTTTTCGTTAAAGTATTTTTTTTTTAATTTCTAGTGTTTCACAACAACCTAATCCTTGCTTCGGTTATTTGTGTAGATTTGTGTTTCTAGGGTTTTGGAGGCTATGAGAATAGGATGCTTCTTTTTCTGAGGTAAGGAATTTTTGGTTTTGATTTGATTTTAATTACGATCCTATCCACTTCTAGCTTCTTTGCTCTTCTTGGTTGATTTTGATGTGGGCTAGGGTTTTCTTACTTCTTCAACTTCGAGTTCTGTTCTTTCATGATGAAGTGAATATGTGAAGTGGGTTTCGTTTAGATTAAAGTGATCGTGTGTATTTTTTTCCGATTAAAATGGCTTGGAGTTTGATAAAGGGTTGTTGTGGATCTAAGCTTTGGAGGGTGACTGACATCGATAGAGAAATGAAGAGAAAACAGTTGTCTTAGTTTGGTATGGGATGCTTGAGATGATGGAACCTAGACAAGTTTTAATAATGGTCAGGATTAGGTGTTAAGCTATACTGTGGCTAGTTTCCTATTAGTGTTGTTAATGTTTAAAGCCTGTGTACTCGAACTGAAGCATCAGATTTCTCCTTTGTTATGCAACATGTAGCTGGTATTCATATTCAATACTTACATATAGATTAAACTTGAACCTTTTTTTGATAAGCTTCTGTTTTTCAACTAAAGTTTGTTACAATTGTGTATTTTTTGTGGCCATCATGAAGATTGTGATGCTGTGTGCTTTCAAATTTACATTTTTTTCTCTTTTCCCAATTAACTTCTGGATTAATTATTGCCGAAGATAGTAGAGATTATGAAAGAAATGGCATTTAAGCGATGTAGAGGAAGTTATGTTTATGCTTAAATCTGTGCATTAATAAAATGGAGAAATTTGCGAGATCCCTTGATTCTATTTTATATGCGCATTTGGTTGTGATAAAGATGGTATTTATTTCTGTCTTTGTACAGATGTTGATTATCATCTTACAAAAGTAGTTTGCCTAACTGATCTAGAGTTACATGGAATGTTAATTATCACAGATTTTGTGTATCGTTCCCTATTTCCACAGACATGCATAATGATTGCCTGACTTGCATGCAGTTGATAATATTATTCATATGATGGCTTCATATTTGGTCACACATTTAATTGTTTGAGGAGTAGTTTTATTTGTTAAGATCACAGTTCATGAATTTTCTTGACTTAACATCATTGTTGTGGACACTTATTCATGTTCTTGGCTGAGAATCTATAATTTGAATGGTTAGCTTGTAGCTGTATGACTTCAAAGAGAGCCATATTCACTTCCTTGACTATATAAATGATATTTAACATGTTTGTCTTATTATTATATCATACATATAAAGAAGATCAGAATCCTAGTCTGACTTTTTTTGTCCACTTTTCAAATTTGGTTATCAGATGCCATAACTGTTACTGTTAATTATCATCTTCATTTCCTTTCTTTCTTTCCTTCTTTCTAGGTGGAGACAATGATTTTAACAAAGCAATATCGTTGTATACACTCCTCGAGTTGTCAATGCACAAAAGGGCATCTAAGTGAAGACGTGATTTTTTTAGTATTTCAACAGCTGAACTGGAACCCTAAGTTCATTGCTACTATGTCCTGTGTGTGCAAATGGTTTGATGATCTTGCCAAGCGAGTGTTATGGAAGGAGTTTTGCCGAACAAGGGCTCCAAAGATGATGCTTGATCTGCAATCTAGTGGAAGTCACAGTGTTGATGGGAATTGGAGGGCACTTGGGAAACTGCTTATTTACTGTTCAGGATGTACAAAGGGTGGCCTGTTCAATAACATTAACATCCCTGGTCATTTTGTTTATAGGACTCGGTTTTCTAGGACTTCAGGGAAGAGCTTTCTTTTGCCACAATGCAGGACAGATGTATTATACGTGTCTGATCCATGTGAACATCTTGACCAGGGGGATGAAGGGGATGTGGGGTTTTTTCGAGGAATTTTCAAGTCATTTTCCATGTCAAAGGTTCGGAAAATGCTAATTAAAAGGAAGGCCCAGCTTCACCCAACAGAGGTGTGTCCTTACTGTAAGGCGAAGTTGTGGAGTATGCAGCAAGCTGAAATGATACCACAGAGTGCCAGCTGCAGACTGGGTGCCTATGATGACTGCATTGAGTATTATGTGTGCCTCAATGGACACATGCTTGGAATATGCACTCTCCTACCTTTGTCTGATTCAGAAGAGGCCTCTGAGTTGGAATAAATGCAGGTATCCCCCTCAACTGAGGAATATAGTTTTTGTTAGATAAAATTTCGGGGAGATTTTGACTGTGGTCAAAGAGACATCTATTTGTCACAAACAATATGGTAATAATTTGTTAGACAGGATACAGTCTCTTTGTGGTCATGGAGGCTAGGAAGATGTATGTGTTTCCCTTTATGAAATTAGATCTACGTGCAGATCATTTTGTTCAATAACTAACAGTAAGGAATTAAACCACAGCTTTGCTAACAAAGCATGCCTTCATGAATTTTGGTATTCCTACTCACTTGGACCTTATGATAATAGTCATTTTCTTGTACATCATCTGTGTTGGAGAAATTCATTTGCGTTATGGTATGTTGTTAGTAGACTGATCTGTGTTTGGTCTTGGACATGCCGTAGAGCTACCTGTTCATTCTACACTCTGCCTGTTACTGACATGTAAGGTATTTCATGTGCTTTTTCCTTACCAGCAAAAATCTATAGCTTACAGAATCTTCTTTTTTTCTCAACAGTTGTCTAGGCCTGGGTTTGTTTCTTGTTGTGGACAGAGCAAATTTGGATGGAAAGTGATAGGCTTCCTGATAGCTTTATTACCCTGGAGCTGAAACCAATCATCACAATTTAAACTTCGATTCTGCTTCCTGGTCCTGCTTAGGCCAATTGTTTCATAGAGAAGGGTTGGAGTCTATTGCTGACCGTGGTTTAATCATCTGTTACTTATTGTGAGCGTGTGATACTGTAGTGTACATTTTATGTATTGCCCATATTTGTATTTGGATGGCAGATTGGTAACTGCAATAATTCACAGCCCCATGTTGTCAATGATCAGTTGTCTTGCCTGTTAGATTTTCTATGAAAATCTTAATATGATTTAGAAGGTTAATCACCTGTACATGTTTTGCAAGAGCGATGTGGTCTTTATCAGCTAGGGAGAGATGACAGTCTATTTTTATTCTTGTTTCTCACTGTGGCGCCAGAAATGCATGATAGGAAGTTAGTTTATCTTCTCAATTTAGGGCTGCCTTGCCCACCTCTGGTTGATTTTATGGGATCTTCTCACTTTAGGGCTGCCTTGCCCCTCTGGTTGATTTTATGGGTCGCCATATGAAAAGTTATTTGCTGTGTCATTTCAATTTTTAATAAACAGACGAAGAAGCAGTGTGTTGTTCATATTGAAAACAGAAGACCCCAGCTTGGCTTATGAAGAAATTTGTCTTTTTCCCCGTGTCCTAGTCTTGAGATTTATTTTCCTTGTTCTGGACAAAACTGGAATGCAAGGCCCTTTAATTGATTAGATATGATTGATGCACCCGATTTCTTTAATTAAGATGATGGTTGTGCAATAAAGTTGCGCTTAGAAAGTTGGTCCTGAGTTTTCTTGTTGAGCATAAGATTAGCATAATTTGGATAAAGCAGGGAGGAATGAAAATGGTCTGTAGGAAGAGGCCAGCTGTTTGACTGTGATATCATGGCTGTAAGCCTGTGACAGGAAAATTCGCCTACAAGAGCTCTCTTTCAGCCTCGGAATCGGAGGAAGAAAGAATACAATGGTATGCAACGGAGCCCTCAAGTTGAAGATATGCTCTCCTGTGAATAATAGGACAAGCTAGCCTTAAAAATCACTTGTTCAGGAAATGCAGCAACAGAGGCCCTTGTTTACGAAGTGCATTTTTCGATCCTAGAGGAGCAACCATATCAAGAAAGCATTAAATTGATTGATTTTAACACAACGCAAAACAAGTATTAAAATAAGCTAATAAGCTGCACGTTAGTCCAATAATCATCAACAAATCCAAAACAATTCGAGTTGAGTGGTGCAGGAATCTGTTACAAAATTCTATGCGAACCAAGCTTATATTATTATAATTCAACAATTTCTGAGGTTTACAAGCTATACAACTTTACTTGTAGGAAACTGTCATGACTGAAAAAAAAGAGTCTTGTCAGAATAAAGCTTATATAAATCAGTAACTACTGGACTTGTTGACATAATCTGATTACTGAAAGCAGTTGCAAGCACTACGGGTTGCTCGCTATCAGTTAGCAATTTCTTATTTTATTTTTTCGTTGTGGCCAGAATGAGCTAGCTCGCTCTTGACGCTTATGGTTAAGAATGGTATGAAACCAATAGAGGATGCAATGCATGCGGTAATTGGTGCATGTTCAGAGGAGGGGAATTGGAACTTGGCTTTGAATGTCTTCCAAAATATGCTGAAGCAGCCAAATCTTATTGCCTGTAATGCGTTGATTAACTTACTCGGGAAAGCAGGGGAGATCAAACTAGCATTTAAGGTCTTAAAAATTCTTGAGTCTTGGGGCCATACACCTGACGAATACATTGCTTGGTGGCCTGTACAGAGCAAATCAACATGTTGATGCTCTTCAGCTCTTTGAGAGAATATAAGGAAAACAAAGATCTCAATTGAATGAACATTTATACAACACTGCTCCGGTGTCATGCCAGAAACTAGGATTATGGGATAGAGCTCTTCAGCTTTGATGGCAGGTGGAAGCTTCTGGACTTCAAGTTGGTGCTTGTGAAGTTGCTCAAAAGCCAAAAAGTTGCATTGGAAGTATATGAGCACATGGTTCACCAGAAATGCACTCTAGACACATTTACTAATCTGTCATTGATTGCAATTGGGCATCTCTTTGGGATGAAGTGGAGGGAGTTCTAGATGTAGGTTTATTTCTGAACTTTCTATCCTTTCGTGCTCGAGAATAATCTCATACAAAGATTGATCTAGTCTATCTTCAAGCCTTCACTCTTCATGAACTCTTCCTTGCTTCTACCAGAGTAGCTGTGATAATTGACTGACCAGAAGGGTAAAGAATTAATGTGAATTCAGGTCCTTGTCTGTAACTCGGTAGTCCTATAAAGTTCAGAATCAAATGCCAAAGTGCAAAGTTTGGTCCTTCAAAACCTTACAGGTGGACCCTTCTCTTTGGAAGAGCATTGCAGATGGTTCAGAATAACTGATAAATTTCAGTTCATCTCATCTGCAGCAAGTTCCACCAGATGTCTCCCTCTACAACGCTGTAGTTCATGGAATGTGTTTAAGATGCAAGATTGAATCAGCGAAGAAGCTGTACAGGAAATTGGTCTCAAACATGAGATGGCAAGACACGGGCCTTGATCCTACAGGAGTTGCGAAAGAATTCGCCTATAAAAGGAGCAGGTTCTGTACCCACCGTAGATATTCATATCCTCAGTACTGTAACTAGAAATCGAGGAAGAGAACACAAATGAAAGAGTTTACTGACAAATGCTGTTCTGACCTGTTCAGAACCCACGTTACGTAGTTGTAGCATGATATGGCAAAGTAAATGAGCTGAGCCGTGTGTGGTCTTCTGGCATCTCTCTCCTCTTGCTCGATTCTATAAATGGAGGGCATTGTGAGTCAGAGGGCTGGCAAATTAACTCCATATTCCCCTGGTTGCTCATGTCCAAAAGGAATTTGTCTTGGCTGTTGTTTTTTACCGGTTCATGTCCTTCTTGATTGAAGATTTGTATCATAGACAGAGGGTTAATCATCTGGGTAATCATTGTAATTTCCACCCATCTCTTAATCATCTGCTGCTAATGAACACGATATCGTTATGTTTTCTAAAACCATGAATTTCTGATACAACGTGACGAATTCGAATGCAGAGACATACCGGCAGCAACACAGCCAAATACATTAGGAATGGCTTTGTAAGAGCGACTTTTCCTTTGTTTTGTCCACTCCAAAATACCTCGCAAAGAATTCATTTAAATAAAAATACTGTCAATTCGTTTCACTTTTAAGAGCATGTATAACAACAGTTCTGGTCTGTCAAATTAGTATCATGTCGCTCTCGTGCACTAATGACTACAAGAACACAAGATCACCCCAACTTCACCAACCACAAAGGAATATAAAATATGTTGTTAGGAAGTCAAGGCACCTTACAAAAACTCCTCGAGACCTGTAATTTTACACAAGATGGGAAATACTCATTTAGCATGAGTTATGAACCCTCTACCCAAAATGTATAGCACCTGTATAGTGTAGTGCGGGTAAAAACATTTAGACAGTCTGTGAAAAAGCTCGACTTTCTGCAGCAGCCTTATCTTCACTAGTTTCCAGACGCTTGAAAACTAGCTTTTGTTGGGGGAGGTGGCCATTAGCAAATGCTGTAACCTGCGTATCTATTGCGACAGAATCCTCATCCTTCAATTCCCCTCTCAAGATACCCTTGGCAAGTTCGTTTTCAACATGCTGCTGAATCACCCTTTTGACTGGCCTAGCACCATAGTTGGGATCGTACCCAAGAGTCCCTAGAAACTCTACAGCTGCATCGGTGACCAATAATTTAATCTTTCGGTCTGCAAGCCTTTGCTGGACACGTCCGAGCTGAAATGCACAAGCAAACATGGCATAAGAAGTCAGGAAAACGCATGAAAACAGGACCAAAATGCAATATGCTACGTGCAGTGTAAAAAGCATAGTGAAGTTAGCATTGGAATTCAAATCAAATCACTCCATGATTATCCAATAAGAGGTCATTTCCCACGAGTCTCCATGAAGAGTTGTAAAAGATCCAGCACATCTTCGCACACATACATGTAAGCACACATACATCTACCAGGCTGCAAGATGATTGCAGTTAACAGCTAGGATTCAAAACACAATTATTAATTTGGGCAGTAGGATCTAGAATGAACCAAACAAGCTCTAACCATGTTTCTGTAATTATAGTTTATAACAAGTTGCAAAGACATTCACTGAAGAAAAATCATTATCAACCCAAACAAACAATACCAACATACCTGTAACCTGACAATACTGTTTATCTGATCACGATCCAGAGGCTGGAAAACTATGTACTCATCAACCCTATTCATGAACTCAGGCCGAAAGACTGATCTAGCAGCATCCATTACCCTCCTCTTAATTGTTTCATTAGCTACCTCCTTTGGCAAGTTATCATCTGTGTCGAGTATATATTGTGAACCCACGTTTGAAGTCATAATGATGACAGTGTTCGTGAAACTGACAGTGCGACCTTGTGAATCAGTCACCCTACCATCATCCAAAACCTGAAGGAAGATATTAAACACGTCAGAGTGAGCCTTTTCTATCTCATCAAAGAGAATAACTGCATACGGCCTCCTGCGAACTGTCTCTGTTAATTGCCCCCCTTCTTCATACCCTACATAACCAGGTGGGGCTCCTACTAATCGTGAGACTGAATGCTTTTCCATGTATTCACTCATATCAATTCGTACAAGGGCTTCTTCAGTGTTGAACATATAGGAAGCTAGGGCTTTAGCTAGTTCTGTTTTTCCAACACCAGTGGGGCCCATGAACATGAAACTAGCAATTGGACGGTGAGGATCTGAGAGACCAGCACGAGATCGCTGAATGGCCTCAGCTACTGCTTTCACCGCAGGGTCCTGACCCACCACACGTTTATGCAGTTCATCTTCCAAATGTAATAGCTTCTCCCTCTCAGATTGTTTAAGCTTGGAAATAGGAATACCAGTCCACTTGCTAACAATTTCAGCAATGTCATCACCTGTTACTTCTTCTCTCAGCATGGACTTTCCTGACTTTATATACTCATCCAACTCCTTTTCAGCACTTTCAAGTTGGCGTTGCAGAGAGCTCAGGCTCCTATACTTCAATTCAGCAGCACGATTTAGATCATACTCTCGCTCAGCCTGCTGAATCTCAAGATTTACCCTGTCAATCTGTATAAAGCAAAGGAATAAATTTTAGCTTTGAGATTGTTACATCAATATGCATTTTATTATTTATTTTTAAATGATTTTTGGCAAATTTGTTTTGATAATAGTTAAATTACATTGGAGGTCACACTTATAATTAAGTTTGTCTTTTTTAAACTAGTAAGTGTGGCAGTGTGCAACAGAACTGTCCTCAGAGTTATCTAATATATGCTGAAGGGAAAGTTTAACTTATGACAAATATTCATGGTGAAAATATACCTCTTCTTTAATTGATTGAATGCATGTCATGACAGACTTCTCGTGCTCCCATTGCTCTGTCAGCTCAGCTTGTTTCTTTTTTAGCAGAGATAACTCAGTATCAAGGCGCCTCAACCTATCTTTTGAAGCTTTATCTGTGTCATTCATAAGAGATAACCTCTCCATCTCCAGCTTTAATACTGAACGGTTGATTTCATCTAGGGCAGTAGGCTTTGAAGTAATTTCCATTTTCAGTTTTGCAGCTGCTTCATCAACTAGATCAATAGCTGCAATTTGAAAAACATGAGCATTTTGTGGAACTTGTAGTTCTTAAAAAAAAAAAATGTACAGACACTTAGACATTGTAGGAGCATGTGCATCTAGAAAAGAGTGTGTGTGTGTGTGTGTGTATTCATGCAAACCTTGCAAGTTTATGCTTTCCCAAAAGAGAACCAAATATAGGACTTAATACAAATTTTATGCACAATTGATATCTCTTCTAAATAAATTTAGCATATGATCATGAGGTTTAATATTAGCCATTGGCTGCAAGCACAATTTTGGAAGAATGACAAAAAGGTACAGAATTGTGACATTCAATCATCCAATACAAAATAAAAAATCTTCCAGCCTTTTAGGCTGTTATATATCTATGTGCATCAGTTTTACCTTTGTCAGGTAAAAATCTTCCACTGATGTAACGGTCAGACAGAACCGCAGCCTCCACAAGTGCACTATCAGAAATACGGACTCCATGATGCAGCTCATATCTTTCACGCAGTCCCCGGAGTATAGATATTGTATCCTCTACTGTAGGTTGATCAACAAAAACTTGCTGGAAACGACGCTCCAAAGCAGGATCTTTCTCAATATACTTACGATGCTCGTCCAGTGTTGTTGCACCAATACAACGCAACTCTCCCCTGCCAAGCATGGGTTTCAAGAGATTCCCCGCATCCATCGCCCCATTTGTGGCTCCTGAGACAAGTATTACCATGTCATTATTGCTATCCAATGTACTATCAACAGTTCATTAACAAACCTCATTTCACATATTAGAACAGCCCCTAGGTCTAGGCCACATTCAAATTCTTTATTATATTAAGAATCACCTCCTTCCAATCTAACTTCATCCAAATTACAGGTATGTTTCACTAAGTAATGGCATTCTCAAATAATTACATTATTCTAATTAAAGAAAATTCAATTCATAAAAACATAAGAGCTCAAAGGAAAAGGATATAAAGTAAAAATATCTGATATGCAGCTTACCAGCACCAACCACTGTGTGAATCTCATCAATGAAAAGGATTATCTGACCATCTGAATCCGTGACTTCCTTAAGTACAGCCTTCAATCTATCCTCAAATTCTCCTCGATATTTCGCCCCAGCAATGAGGGAACCCATGTCAAGGGATATTAGCTGTAAAGCAACAGCTAACAAAATCATTACCAGGTTATGGACAAGGCAGCCCTTCCTCTGATAACATGGGAGAGGAGAAAGGAATAGTTCCAGTGAGTAGAACTTAAGATGCACATAAAGAATGCACCTTCCGGTTCATCAAAGCTTGAGGTACATCCCCTTCCACAATTCTCTGGGCAAGCCTGTCCAAAAGTACAGTCAGAGTCATCTACACAGTACAGAAGTAGACCACCAAGACGTCATGGAAACCTAATGTAGGCAGTCAAACTAGACAAAAATTATTTAACCAACCCCCTTGCAAACTCCCCACGGCATCCAGAAGCTCAAACCAGGTCCATAAAACAAACAATCCAGTAGGAGAGTGCTGATCCCTGCACTTGGGACTTGGCACATACTTGAGTACTGTTTTCATTATCTTAATATGTTCTATGATACAAGTAAAATATTGACATAACAATGAGTAAGTTAGTTTAAGCTGCAAGTCAAAAAAAAGTTCAGGAATAACAACTTATAAAGCCAATTGCTGGTTTGAAGTAAGCCAGAAAGTGGTCAGATCAAGAACCCAATGTATCAGAAATACCCAGCATCATGGTTGATCCTACCCAATGATATTGTTTCTATGAAGAAGCAAACACTTAACTGCTTACCCTTCGGAAATTGCAGTTTTCCCCACACCTGGTTCACCAATAAGCACAGGATTGTTTTTCGTTCTCCTGGATAGAATCTGGATGCATCTACGGATTTCCTCATCCCTTCCAATAACTGGGTCAAGCTTTCCTGCTTTTGCCATGGCTGTCAAATCTTTTCCATACTTCTCCAGTGCTTCATACTTCCCTTCGGGATCTGTAACAAACTAACAGCATTTCTGATATGCTTCATGCAGAATTTTAAACATTGAGAGAAACAAAAAGGTGAAACTATAAATCATTCATCAACTAATATGCAGTTAAATACATATATGCATGAAAAACTACATTTTATAAGTAACCATCTATCATATTAAAAATTGGAGATGTTTCCTTGTCCCAGGAACACTAGTTCAACCCAGATGACTAACTATCCCCCCCCCCCCCACCCCTCAGCCCCAGCATATTGTTGCATTAAAAGAACCTGGACCATTTCACAGTTCAACCCCCCTTCCCCCAACACTTATACACACATGCACACGCGCGCGCACACAAAAAGCTCACAGGGAAAGTATTCAACCTTGGTCTATAACTGATTGGCGCCCCCTAATGGATTCTATTGCAGATTTCAGAGTTTGTAAAGATATTTGGAAATCCTTAAATAATTGCTTCCCAAACCGTTGATCCTGAGCAAATCCAAGAACCAAATGCTCAACAGAAACAAATGAATCTCCATACTCTTTCTTGTATTCCCTGGCTCGCTGGATCAGGGTCTCCAAGTCACGCCCCAACATTGAACTAGTAGATTCGCTATGAACCTAGCATAAATAGACATAGAGACTCATAAAATGATAATGTGGCCATTGTAAGAGCTTCTGACACAAAATCCCAAACTTGTCAAATTATAAGTTCACCGAATTGACTGACCTAGTATATGATGGAATATCCAAATGATATGTAAGTCTGTATATACCAAAAATTGACTGTTATTCTGCTAGCTAGATTTTGTTTTTTCATTATCGTGCTATCTATATAGCAGAAGCTGCTTCACAATTTCATGCTTTAGATTCAAATGAGGGTCCATTAACATATTGTGAGGTGTTTCAGCCCATTGTTTCCAGTACCCAAAACTGTGTTCATGACTTGAACACTAAGCTACTAAAAAAGTGCTGGTCAGGTTTCCAAAGACATCCAATCAACGCCTTACATTGTATTGAAAGATTGGCCGCCTAAAAAAACACATTGCTTAGGAAGTTTTTGATAGTCAGGTGTCAAATTATTAAGCAACAAAATGGCATTCCGGCTTCCATCTTGGAGAATGATGCCAAAATCCTAGCTTAAACTTGAACATATAGGAATTACCTTGGGTTGGCGTTGTATAGACTTGTCGGTGGCTTCAAGAAGACGAGTATTATCAACCCCAACTTTGGAAAAGATGCGGCGAGCAAGGCCATTCTTTTGCTCCAAGAGGGCTTTCATCAAATGCTCCGTCTCCACTATCTGATGCTTGTTCTCTTTCGCCACATCTAGAGAAGATACGATTCCTTGCCATGCCATGTCTGTAAATTCTTGCTGCGTAACCTGTCAAATCTCCCAAACTCGTCACTCAAGAAGCTCTAGTTCAACATAATTTCAATATATAAATAATTGGCCATCATTGCTACTTTAGGTATTAACTTATCACATACCCTTCCATTAGAAGAAGCAGCACATCTAACGACAAAGGAAGAGGGTTTAGCCCTTGTCGAAAAGGCACCATTTCTCTTGTTCAACTCCAGCGACTTCACAGAATTCCGCTTTACGGGGAAGCTTATAAGAGACTTTCGGGGTAACAAACCATTACTGATAGAATCTGAATAGAAAGGACACAAACTAAACGAAGCCGCCGTAGCGGTCGTGGTTGCCATACGGCGGAGCAGAGTTACGAAAGAAAATAAAACAAAGTGAGGAGATAGAAGCAGTTAAAGTGAAAGGAAAGAACTTTCTTATATATATACTTTTGTAAAAAAAAAAACAAGAAGAAGAAGAAGAAGAAACTGTTGGGTGGTACAGTAAGTAGTACTGTACTATCATCAACTATGTGTTGGTTTCTTTTAAAGACAGAAGAAGAAGAAGACGAGAAGATAGGGAAGGGGTGTTTTAGGCCCTCTTGATTTGTCGAAAAATAATTTTGTTCTGGAGAGTGGTATCTTAAAAAAAAAACAAATTGAATTTTTAAAAAGTAGATTATTGTTAGAAAAATATTTATCATATTTAGCTATATTATAAAAAATAAATTAAAAAAATATTTATTAATATTTTATTTTATTTTATTTAATATATATATATATAATATTAAATATAAATATTTGATCATTTATTTTAAATAACTATACATATAGTATAAATATTTTAAATATAATATCATAAACATATAATCATTTCTTAGTGTTTGAAGAACATTAAAAATAAATTTTTTATGGTATCTTAATTTTATAATATAATTTATATAATTATTGTATAACATAACATGTTTTTATTTCAAAAGTATTTTTTTTTAGTAATATTATCTAAATTAAAATAATGTATGCATTGATATATCAAATTATTATATCTTTATATTGTATATTAATATTTTCTAAATAAATATATTAGTAATTTATTATTTTTAAAGTATCTTATTAATATATTATTGTATATATATAAAATAATGAAAAAACTTTAGTTTCTAAAAGTGATTTTTAGTTTTTTAAATTGTAAAACACTTTCCTTCATCTAAAATTTATTTATTTTTTATTAAAAAATAAATTTTATTGACCAATTTTTTATAATATAGATAAACATGAAAAAGTAAAGAAAATATCTTTTTAAAATGTTTTTTTTTCTCCGGCGGCTTTAACGTAGTTTTTGCCTCTCACGATTGTTTTTGAGTTTTTTATTTTATTTTGTTCGAAATTGGACCACGTGGCACTTTTTTGGTGCAAGGACCGACCGACTTATGGATGGATGGATACGATGGAGATGGTCTAGATAGGGCTTTGGGCTCATTTTCAATTTTTATTATGATTTGGGCCTTTTTTATAATTAAAAAAGAGAGAGAGAGGGTGGAATAGTTCTCCTCCATTCATGTAAATTATGATGGTTCTCGTTTGAGTGAGAAAAGTATTGCTTGCACTCGATAATATAATATCTATATAATAATATTTTCTATATATATATAATTACAAAGAATAAATGCATTAAAACATTTGATTCAATATTATACTATTAACGCAATACAGCCATAGTAATATATATACACCCATACTAGTATGTAAATCTTAACAGCCTTTAATTAAAAAAAAAAAATATTGGTGAATTTGTTTTTAAATAAATTTATAAAAGATACATTAATCTCATTTTTATATTATTTTCCCATTTATTTATCATGTAAAATTATAAACAATATAAAATAAGTCTTTTAAATCACTCTTAACCTGTATATTATTTTATCGGCTCTTTGTTTTTTTACCATCAAAACTTTTATAATACTTAAAAAGAAGCCAAAACTAATAATATTGAAATCCGAAAATAATATAATTTATTTAAACAATTACACCTTTTTGTTTTTTTGTGTAAAATTTATTGTAAACAATTACAAATTTTACCATATAAAATCACGCTTACTTAATTAATGTCTTTAATAAATAACAATGATTTTTACTTAAATATTTTATTTTTATTTATTTTTAACACAAACCAATAATAAATAAAGTTTAATAAATGCACCTAGATAATATTTAATGGATGCTCTAAGAACACTTCAAAATGCAACTCAACAAAATCTTCTTAACCTCTCTCCAAAAGAGTCTTGTGCAACTTGGAAAAACACCACATTATACCACTTGTTGTATTACGAATCTAAATTAAATAAGAAAACTCATTATATATAGAAAAACTTAAAAAGTTTCCATCAATTGATATTTGATACACAATACTCAACATTCTCTATTTGAACCGGATTTCACCATGCAACATAACATCCTCAAATTTGGATTTCTAGAATATTCAAAGTCTTTTGATTTAATTTGTTAGCTCTGATATCTAGGTTTAGGAAGATTAATTGATATACAATTACTTGATTTATAGAGATTAATTGATGAACAATTAATTATGTGTGATTATTGTTTTAGAAATATTGTAATTATGGTCCAAGAGTGATTGTAGGTCCAAAAGTGATTATAGGATATAAATATGTTAATATT
>Ga0307510_10005359_pt1 | contig 15265 bp, 22 predicted proteins | sample 12_EM_MG_FD_207224 | JGI IMG/M metagenome (GOLD analysis project Ga0307510, IMG submission 207224) | Populus trichocarpa ectomycorrhiza microbial communities from riparian zone in the Pacific Northwest, United States - 12_EM | ecosystem: Host-associated > Plants > Roots > Unclassified | place...
ATGATTGACTCGGAAGTTCTGCCAAACAAACACCATTCTATTGCCACTGTGACTGGAAACCCAATGGGTGTATTCTGTTTATCTGTACTCCGGAGGCTATGTTGTCGCTTTTTATATGGCCTCTCACCAGATTTGAGAAGCTCCCAAGTTTTGTCTCTGAAACTCACGACCTCCGATGGCTCATTACGATATCTATCGTGACCAGCTTTCAATTACACATCCTGCTTTCGGACATGCCTTCTGGAATCCCGCTCCAGAGGGAGATTATGGCCCTGTGAAGGTCGGCGACGTTGGTTATGTGCGTGAAGGCAGATTCTTCCGTCTCTTCAATGCATTGCTTCCTGCAGATGACCCGACCCATAAAGATATCCGTCTACCCGAGTACTATGAACCCCTTGTCCCCAATGTTCCTAATCATATTTTCATGGGAACCCTCAAACCTAACCAATACTGCTCGGCCGGAGTCGACGTTGCGCCTACAGTATCAGAGTATCTTGCCACGGGGTGAATACAGTTCGCGGTTTCGATTTCTCTTTACTGATATTCCACAGGCCGGATGACTTTGTTCAGGCCTCGTTTTCATGTCGGAGGAGGTGTGGGGGCGCAGTCCTATCCCTTCCAGTGGAATATAAATGTCAGGACACTCGCGCTCGAGGAGATTTCGGCAAATGGATGCTCAAACATATTGATCGCTGGTTCGCCTTCGCTCGAGGGCTCGGACTTGGAATAGACCAAATGGAGGAAATTGTTCTCGTTACTGGATGCGACTGCACGAGGTCATGGGCAAATGTTACTTTCTTAGAGGGCCAGACAATTGCACAAGCATCATTTGGTGTTAAAGTGGTTGAGGGCCGTGACATTGGCATCAACTGGCAATTCGCACCCGGGAACACCCAAGGAGCCGTGTGCAACTGGGGCCCTGAAGGGAAGGTATGTGATTCTACAGGAAATAACCATTTTTGGATGTCTGAGAGAACATTCGAACGACCTTCCCCGCGTCAGAACTTACGGGAGGACCAATGTGTATTTATCCGAGGGTTCCGTGTCGTTCGCATCCTTGGCATATTCCCAAGGCAGCTCAAAGGGGCGGCTGGGCCCAACCCGAGTCCGGATGGCAGTCGCGACAACGACGAGCCTGACAAGGAACTCGCGTCAATACCCGCTTCTTCGACGGTAAGGTTCCTATTTTGACACGACCGAACTTCATCTGAGATTCTAAAGAATCGGGATCCTCTTCACGCGTTGCGCGACTATATTATTGGGGTGCGTGGAGTTCTGCTCTCAAACATCCTAGATGTCTTGTCCTAACTTGGTACGCAGCGGGAGCCTGACTGTGGTATGGTTCTCGTCCACGATGACGATTTGGCGCGAATTGCGGAATGTTGTGATAGTAAAGTGGGTGGATATCTATCTGTCGGGTTTGGGTCCTGATCTTCGCTGTCACAGGAAGCCATTGAACCAGATACATTGATGGCTTGCCTCCGAAAGTCCCAGCCTGACACACACCAGATTAGATGTGGTGAGTGACTACACGTATCGCAGCTTCCCCAATTCTCATTTGAAGATGCTCGTACGAAAGAGTTCCTGTCAACCAATGAAGACAGTTCGAGGGATCGTACAGGGACTATATCAGTCGCGATGTTTTCCGAGGAGCTATATGAATGGGGCTGGTCTGAACTGCTTGAGGGTGACACTGGCAGTGCTCAGCCTCACCACACTGGAGCGACATGTTTAATCCCACCACAACCGTCACTCGCAACTGTTGGCTACACTTACCAGCCAGACCAGCTGATGAACCAATCACAGGATGGAAAGGAGCTTATCCCTCATCGTGCTGTTCCCCCGAAGCTTGTGGGCATAAATAACCGGCCCAGGGACATCATTTTCAAGGGTTCGTATCTCTCAACCTTATTGTTCTGAGGTTTGAGGACTGACTCTTCACTGGTCGCACGAACTCCAACATTTGGACACCTCACCCCTGGATTGGTCATCACGCCCGTGTCAGGCGCAACCAGTCAGTCAGCCACGCACGTCTCAGGGGGCTGGGGCAATCGTCCGCGCTCACCCAGGGCCACCTCATCTACCTTCACTGATTCCGTGATCGTACCCCCACGCCGGAAGACGAGGGCTATCTTAATGCGCGTGCATCAAGCCCTTGGATCTGGTGGTGATGACAACGAAGACGAGTCCGATGAAAACAGTCTCGATTCTCCCGTGAGAGATGCAGAGTCGACGGCCAAGGGCACCACCGATTCCCTCCGCACCACTAGACTCGCCGCTGGCCTACAAGGGAATGTCCATTCGACCCATTCGAAGGCGCCGCTGTTGGATGGTGCTTCGGAAGGCAGATCTGGTGCGATGGACCGCCTCCTCCTTCCCTTGTCCGTCTATTTCTCACATTGCCGGTACGTCTGCGCCGCATTCGTCTCTATTTTTCATAGCTACGCCGAGCAAGTCGCGCCACCTTGATGACGACCGGGAGAAGCCCAATATGTATGGCCGTTTGCATCGACTTGAGAAGACCGTCCCGCGTGCGGAACCGCACGGGGCAAGTGGTGCAAGCGCGGGCGGATATGACGACGCGAAAGAAACCACCCCCGGTGACGCGACTAACTCCTTATCGATACCGCTTACGAGAATGGGGTTGTCAAAGAACAGTGCGCAAAGTCTTTATGCTACATCGACTGTCTTTAGACGACTGACTGACTATTGGTAGTTGCAGCGGGCGCTGGAGCCCTGGCATCGCTGCAGTCTGATAGAAAGCCATATGCATGTTTTCACGACTCGGAGGAAGACGACGACAAGTCGTTATTCACTAGCAAGAACAGATCCCCTATCTCCGGATTACTTAGCCCCATCTTGAAGTTCATCACGTCTTCAGACGTGTTTCAACTTCTGAAACAGGCAGAGACCCACGGCGGGCTCAGAAACACTCAAATGTTTGATCTATCTTGGGTGTTGAATAATCTCTTCAATATACATGGCGGGGTACGGTTTTCTCGCCACCTCAAAGCAGCACTCATTCTGACAATCACATAGATTTTGATATATTGTCTCCGACAGAGCTTAGTAACTATGAACGATATTTCTCAGTCCTTTGGGTCAGACCTGTGGTCTCAGGATCCGGTGTTTATCCAAACACTCGACGAGGTCTATCTCAGGGAGCTCCATGCTCATATTCAAACTGACGGAGACTACGATGCTGATGCTTGCTCTGCGTGGAAATCATATTGCTTCGAACTTTCTGTCATCTTTTCCGAACACTTTCCAAAATGGCAGTCCGCGCGATATTTCCGAGATCTCTCAGAGAGCTACACGGATTGTTTCAATCCCTTGATCACTTCATCATATATTCAGGACCTAAATACGCTGTGGGCAAATGTCCATCCTGCACTCCTAGAGGTAAACCAGGTTAATCCACCTTATATCACGTCAATTGACAAGGGTCCCTTCTACAGGTAACCCGTTGGTTTGAGCCGTTCATCGACTACGGCCCAGATCACAACCGAGAAACGCCGTTTTATGACGCAACAATTGCCCTCGGATGTCGTGTTCGCGAGTTATTCTCCCGCAGGAATGCCAAGTTAGCGGAGGCCTCCCTAAGAGCTGATAGTGTGAGTGCGTTTCCCGATTCGCAGGCATAGTTCCTTATGACATTAACCTTTCCCGCCCCCTTTAGCTGCTAGAGTTCCTTCGCGAAAATCGGTCCCAAGCACTCCTGGAGATGCAAGAGGAGATGGGGCCTATCATGGGCACCGTCTCGCGTGACTTCGATGCACCCGGTGACTCCGACAAGACACCTACGGTGTCTAATCCCCCTTCGGTAGAGGAAACCGCCCTTGTGGAGCGTGCGGACCGGGCGACGGGCTGGCAGCTCGCGGAGCGTGGTCCCTCTTGGCATGCACTGGCGTTGCATGAGGTCAGAGTGGTGAAGAGCTATCGTCCAAACCTGCTTCTCGCGCAGACTGCTGCTGCAAGTATTCGTTCTGGGGTCTTTCATGTCCTCTCTCGGACAGAAGGGTTAGGCCGGGGCGCGCGCCTGAGTGAGAGGGATGTTTTCTGGGATGGGATCGTGTAATTACTCTTACTTGTGAGATCTAGCAAAAGCGACTGAGAAAAAATGACAGTCATGATATGTATGTCCCCCGCACACTGAATGATGCATATATTGGCACCGCTGCTTTCAGGCGGCCTCTACAAGCCATGCACCTCTCGCGTGGTAGTTACTAGCCAGATCTTTGCTCGTCAAGTCGAGTATTACATAGGCTTAGTAGAATCGATACACGCGCTGACTACGGCTATCTGTTGTATACTAAGGTACACCTCAAGTAGCCGATGCTGCACTTTCCGCTAGTCCGGAAGCCTCCGCATATTATTAACAGTAAATCACCCGCCTCAAGACGAAAATCCCACACCAGCAAGCACTCTGAAGACGTCGTCCTGCCGCTCCCTAAACTGCGGCAGCCGCGTCACAGTCAAAGCAAGTGCATTGACCCGATTGGCAAACGCGACAGCGCGGCCCTCCGTGCTCCGACGCCGCCCACCATTGCTATTCCCCATATCGTAGCCGGCACCACGCTCGAGCAAGAGACGGGCGCGCTCCAACCGCGGCGCACGCACCTCCCCCTCGCGCCCCTCCTGCACGAGTCGAACTGCCTCCATCGTGTCCTCTTCCTCGATGCGCGCGGCCTCACGGCCGATAGCGGCAAACTCGCGCATTAGCGGGCGCAGCTGCATAGGGCACTCGGGAAGCGTGAGCGGGACGCCGCGCACGCCAATGAAGGTAGTTGTGCCATCGTCTTCCCCTCCTTCTCTCGTCCTCTTCGTCGCCGAGGCAACGGCACTTGATGAGATGGCAAGGATGGCAAGCGAGACGGCGCCGAAGTAGGCACGGGCGGGGTCGGATTTGAGGAGCGGGAGGAGGGAGCGTGTGCTCGTGAGGACATCGGCGAGCGCAGCGTAGAGTGTTTCACGGATGAGTTCGATGGCTGGGCTCGTGGGCGTTGCGATTGTTGGGTTGCGTTGAGGAGAAGGGGGTGCGAGGGTGCTGCTCGGCGAGGGGGAGCGCGAAGGTGATTGGAAGCTGGGCGGGCGGAGATTCGGCGAAGGGGTTCGCGAGTGAGAGTATGCGCTGAGCGGGCGGTGATTGGGGGAAGGGGAACGCGAGGGAGAGTGTGCGCTGGGCGGGCGGAGGTTCGGTGAGGGCAAGTCCTTAGGCGGTGTCGGCGGTGCCTTTCCCGTGTATGTTGGGGTCGTCGGGGAGGGCGTGTATGCTGGTGGGGGTTCGAAGGCCGCTTTGACGCGGAGCGCGCCTGTGCCCGTGGGTGAGCCGATGTCAATTGCGGCTTGTAGATCGCTCGCGTAGCGGTCCTGGAAGGAGCGCCGTTGGCTGATCTCGATTGCGACGGAGCGCAGGTCCGCCGCGATGCGGTTCAAGGATGGAGGTTGCGGCTTGGTGAGGGGAGGGAGACCGCAGATGATGCGCGCGAGGTCGTGTTGGTGCTCTGGCACCAGACTTTGGATGGTCGGGACGCACTCGGCCCAGAGTCTGAGGAAGGAGATGAACACGACAGGACAACTTTCGAGGGAGAGGTCGTGTCGCGGGGAGGACTTTTCTCGGCGGGGAAGAGGGACGGATGGGGGAGAGGTCGTGCTGCGTAGTGCGGCGAAATAGAGGCACAAAGCGGGACCTAATCGGATCGTGAGTCTGGGCATTCGAACGATGAGGGATTTTTGGACGCACCTGTTATCATCAAGTCTCCTTCGGCGCTGCTGAGGACCTCCACGTCCAGCAACCGCTCGGCCTTAGCCTGAGCAAGGGAGGACTTGAGATAGCTATGGAAGGCATCCTGGACGTACGATTCGTCTAGACGACCTTCCTCGTTGACTTCTCTGCGTAGAGACGAGGTCATAGATGGAAAGGGAAGAAAGAAGGGGTACTCTGTTATTGCGCAGTTCGGGGATGCATTTTCATGACTACCGTATCCTGGCCGAGCTGACTTGGGTGGGGCGGTGTGGCTCACTCACTCCCGGCGGTCTCGTGACCCCGACAGCCTCAATTTGCAATTTGCGATACACCATTAATTCCGAACTACAGTAACATGCCAGATCAGGTCAAAATAATACACACTGAAACGTGTCTTGATTATCTAGACATCTAATAGTCCTTTCATGCCCTGCCAAACTGCAAAGCTCACCGCGTTCATCGGGATGATCTTGAGGTACCCAATGCTGAGCCCCACGAAGAATCCTCTCGCTCCACCGCGCGTCCATATTCCATGCACCGTCTCTCCCCAATGCAGCCAGCGCCCAGGCGATGTCAGCCCACCAACTTGCATGCGTCGACGCACCACCTCAAACGGGTAGGAGACTGTCTGCGCGAGGGCACCCGAGAGAGCGCCAATGCCGAGATCCGCCAACGGAGTCGCCCGCCGGCGACCGTTTGGCGCCACAGGAATGAACGTGGCGCGCAGGTATCCCCACGTGAGGAACGCGGTGCCAGCGTATGGGACGATACCAGCTAGGCTAACCGTGAAGCCACGATAGAACTTGAGGAGCGGCAATGTTTGGAAGAACTCGCGGGTTATTGGTGCCGCAGACGGTTGTGGAGACCCCTCGGCATAGATGAGGCGTGCTGTGCGTAGGCAGGATGGGCGTACAGGTTCGCCAGACGCAGAGTTGTGTATCGTATCAAATGCCATGCGTACACGCAGCAGCTCAAGAGGATATGTGAAAAAGACAGATATTGCACCTTACGGAAAAAAGATATATTAACAGCCGCCAAGACAGCGCATCGCCAAAATCCCTACACACCCGATATAGCACCCGCCGAGAACCGCCGCAGGTTGGTTTCTTGTGCACGGGTAGGCATCAACATCTGCAATGTCGAGTCGATGAGCGAGCAAGCGGATCCGAAAGCGAGGAAGACGTACGTCGTGCACTTGATCATACGCCGTGAATTTGACGGCAGCATAAGGGAAAATACGCAAGAGCGTCGCCGAATGGCCTTGAAAGAGCCCCAAAACGCCAGAGTCTTTGTATATTTGTGTCCCAGCGCGGAAGGCACCACTCCATGTACCTGGGAGATACAGTGTCAGCATTACTGGGCGGAACATAGTGGAAGGTCACAGAACACACCAGCATATTTCTGAAATTCAGGATTCGATGCTTGAAAGAGGATCTTGACACGGTCAAGGGGTGCGACGACCGTCTTTGCCTGGGGAGGTGGGCATATATGCTATACTTCAGCGGGACCTGTGGGGCGGTGGACAAGTAATGTGTACAGACCACACATCCAGCAACACCGCCAGCGATGCCGGAGCGAATCACTTGGTCCGCGGTTCTAATCTTTGATGCATCAGAGCTCATTCGAGTTTAATGCACATGCGCGGGGGGTTTTCGATGCCTCTCTCGAGTAGCGGTATGTCCGAGTATAAATGCGAAATAAAAAAGTGTAGAGCCGTCCGTGAGAGAGAAACGGTCGATGGTCCGCCGAAATACGGATCTAGCCATCATCATGTGATTCTTTTCCCGTGCCTTTCCGCTTCTCCGCCTCCGACCCGCGCTCACAACAATGACATCCAAGGCGAAACCGGACGTTAAAGTTCTCAAAGGACAAGATGGTGCGCGTTGTGCTGCTTGACCATGTAGTATCGAGACTACCCTCACATCCGTCCTTTCCAAAAAGCGGAGAATAAGGTCCTCGAATACATCAAGCGCGTGAGCGATTCGCGGTCGGGCAAGTCATTTTGTTTATTCACTAAGTGTCAGATAAACCGGCCATACGGTGCTGTCGACATCTCTGCCAACCTCAAGGGTGCTGTCCCCAAGACAGCTACGCAGAAGATCCTCCTCGCGCTCGCTGAAAAGGCCCAAGTCACTCAAAAAACTTACGGTGCGCACATACCTCCTCACCTTTTCCCATCTGCATATATGCGCAAATACTTCTAGGAAAAGCCACATTGTTCGTCTCGAGGCAAGACAATCTCGATGCACTCCCCGAGCACAAAGTCAAAGCTCTTGCGGAGGAAACAGAGACGCTCGCTGAGCGCAACAAGGCGCTAGCGGCGGAAGTAAAGGCCGCCTCGGCAGGTGTGTGTTTGTGCCTTGCCCTTGCCCTGTTCGAAGCAACGAGGGGCGGCTATGCATGGCGTGTACTGTCCACAAACGAACTCTCGCGTTCACATGGCTGATTCCGCAGAACTCGCGCGGATCAAGAGTACTCCAACTGACACCGAGCTTGCAACACAGATAGACGAAGTCGAGTCCAAGGTACGCGTCCGCTGTCCCAGCTACCAATGTCACCGTCACACCCTTCTACAATCCACGTCGACCATGTGTATGCTTGTTTGAATAGGTCGCAAAACTCCGCGAACACCTCGAGCCTTTACGTGCGGGCACACCACTCATCTCTACAGCCGAGCTCGAAACACTCGACGCAGAGTGGGCGCGGTGGCGCCCCGAATGGGTTCGGCGGAGAAAGGTGTTTTACAAGTGCGCGTATTCTACCTTGTCACTCTCTACAAGGGGAGCGAAATTGCACCCCAACGCGCGACTGACGACTTTCCTGAACGAAATAAAAAAAGCTTCTGGGCGCTCGTCTCCGACCCGTTGCCTCCGCCTGATGCGGCCCAACTTGCGGAGGATCTAGGGATCGAGTACGATACACCCGAACACCTCGAGTTGGAAGGAGGGCCTCTGTGTGCTCCCGCACATGCTTCCAAGCGTCGCTGATCCCTTTCTCTGTGGTTCTGGGAGGCTGAGCCTTACTGCTCTGTTTGTTCTTGGACTGCTGCTGGCTTCCGTGAAAGCTTCTTTTCCTCATCTGTAATCGCACTCATGCAACGTAATGGCACACAAAGGTTGTGAAAAAACAAATGCGAGGACTGTATACCTTCCCCCTATTGTAACGAAAACACGAATTAGTAAGTATGGAATACAGCCGTGATACAAATGCGATGCGTAATTTTACAGTGCGCGGCATATGCAAACAGTAAAAAAGGCGATGGGAAAAGATTATACACGTGATGGGTGGGTGCAGTAAATCGTCCCACATTGAGGTAGGGAGGTATCGCGAGGCGAGGGGTGAAGGGTCCATCAATTAGTAGGTGATGATGATGAGTTGGGACCAAGCGAAGCTGGCGCTGAAACCGAAAGCCAGCCGGTAAAAAAGCGCGTCGCTCCTCTATTTCGGGTCTCAAATAAGATCGCAGCATCGCGTGCAGCCGATCATCCATAATATACCCTGCCAATAAGACCTGTCGTCAGCACAAATTCGGAAGGGGGCCAGAAAGCAAAATGAGTGATGGCTCACCCTCTCGTGGTCGTCGAGATCGGCTTGAAATCTGCACGGCCAGAATCGACAAAGTGTGCGAGGACGTCCGCCCAGTCGTTCCGCTCGTCCCACGAGATCTTCGCGGGCGGATCGACCTCAACTGGCATCACTTGGCTGACCGCGCCGCACTGAATGAGTACGACCGCGGTGCCGATGCCGCCTGCACGTCGGCAGCGCTCCTCGCGACGCTGGATGTCTGCCGCGACGAGTGGGTCGCGCGAGGTGACGTATGTACGGGGGACGATGTGTGTACCCTTGACGACGAATCTGCAGGTGAGAGGTGAGACGATCGTAAGGAGGAGGCGAGAGAGATGACGCACTGTCTGTGGGGGTCACTTGACGGACGGGGGGTGAGCTCGATGAGGAGGGCCGACTGCCGGACATTGGAGGGCACGCGTTTGAGCTGGAGGGCTTGGAAGCCAGCCCAGCCGAGAAGAGTGGTGTGTTGGGAGGTGAAGCGGCGGAGAAGCTTGGCGATGTTCTCGTCCGGGTATTCGGCGCTCATGGGTTGTTGCTTGGTCGAGGCCACTTGGGACATGGTGTGTTGGCAGATGGCCTTGTGCGATGGCCAGTGCTTTTTCTGGCACTCTGGGGACTGTCAGGGTTGAGTTGTCAGTTGTCGGTTCGGATATAATAAAGAGGGGATGGACACTCACGCAGTAATTTGTGGTCATCTGTATGACGTCAGGGACACGAAAGTTAGGTTCAGGTCGTGAAAGGAAATAATGGAAAGATGTGACGTACGCAACCTCCACAGAGCCGGAATGGTTTGACCGTGGGCTGCTCGACGGAGCCACAGGTGTCGCAAACGCGAACGCCTCTTTGTCGGTGAGGGGTGTGACTCGGAGGAGAGTAGTAGTTGGCGGCGGCGGGGGTGGCGTAGTAGCTGGTCATGTCGAAATTGATATGAAATTGGAGTAGTGGAAACTGCTAGGAGAGAACTGGTGGATGACTCGAGGTTTCGATGATGACTCGTCCTGGCCATAGCGTGGAGTGTTTTATACTTGCGAGATCGTAGGTAAAGGGGTAACCAGATTCTTCCGCTGGCAGGCTTCCCAACACAAAAAGAGTGAGGTGAATCATCATCGCTTCGCACTTTTGTTTTTTTGTTTTCGGGCAGGCGCCAACAGCGATGAGGAGGACGTGTGTTCCCATGTGTGAGCAGACAATAAAATGGAGTCGAGAGGACCTGCGCGTGAGCCGAGGCAAAGACAAAAAGGACGGGGAATACAGCGGGCTTCGATGCCGAGAACGGAAAGTGAACAAGCGCCGGTAAGAGCGAAAGACAATTAAGCCATTGACTGCCTCTCAGTCCTCTCACAAGACCTCCTCTTATTATCTATCCTCCCTCATTCCTTCTAGCCATATTCATGTCCTCCGTAATCTTTCCCCTCCGTGGGTTTATCCTTGCATACAAACACAATAACTCGTTCTAACTCTCCCGACAAGCACGCCCTCACCCCATCCCTCTGCCCTGAATTACCGTACATCCCCACGAGGTGCTAACCCACTCCTCCACATGCACTATTGTGTTTCCATCCCCACTGTAGCCTGTCACTATCGCAACGCTGCTGTACAGCCGTCCAACAGGCTTTCTTCGACCTGCTTTCGAAATTGACAGATCGGCTCCTGCCGATGTCGATGATGATCATGATCATGATCTGGGACCTTATTATATTGTTCATCCACGGAGGGCTGCTAGACCTTATATCCGAATAACTTTAAGCATGCTACTTTCAGCATTCGCTTCCACGTTAAAAAGGTGGCGTCCCCTTCATACTACTCTAGATCTACCTGATCTGACAACTCTAGGACGTCAGGCGGTCGTCGTCTGCGATGACGACTGGGCACTTTACCAATCTGCAACTCGCCCAGCTAGTTGGGACTTTTTGATCCGGACTGGGATCGACGTTTACGTGAAGACTGAATGTCCTGTGACATGCAAAGACCAATTCAAAATCGCGCAGAGGCATTTCAAAAGTCGGCATTGAAAGCTCGCTGTGTGCTCTGTTGTGTTGGAAATCGAACGTGGCCGGCCGATCCCGATTTCGGCCGAGGACGGGCCGGAGCTTTAGTCATGCAGGGTTCGGACCGGGACCGGGGATATGATAACAAGTTTGCCAGTTGCGATCGTGGGGGCGGCAAAATAGTTATTGGTCGCTCTTGAGCTCTTGACTTGCGGGCCAGTTCTCGAGCTTCTCTTCTCTTCGTCACCTCTTCGTCATTTCTCCTTCTTTCCCTTCCAGTACAGTTCGTGCCTTCACCTATTTTTCCCTGAACCGTTCGGCACTCTCATCTACATATCAATTGATCACCTTATCATTCCTCTTATTCTCGTTCTCCCTTCGCCCCAATGGCTGCCCTCCCTCCTGACCACTTCCTCTCCCTACCGCGTCCGGATGTCCTCCTTGGACCACCTGCAGGCGTTGTCGACACTACAACTCTCGCCGCACACGATTTCGATGTCGATACCCGTACTGGATTCATGCCACCTGACCCTCCTCTGGCCCGATTACCCCCGCAGTGGGAGCCTTGGGAACAGTTACTCGATGACGCGCAATTGCATCGATTGCAGCTAGGAAGCAAAGGTGACATCACAGAAGAGGAAAAGGCTCGGTCAGAATGGTGGCGAGCCCACGTCTCACAGGTCCGTTGCAATTTTTCCCCTTGGATCGGCATTTAATGACGAATACATTCATTACACATCCCAGTTACCCATTTTGCCCACAGCCGAGCTGTACCAATCAGAGTTGCTTTTACGACGTGCGCATCACGTACTGGCCTGGAATATGCATTTCTATATTCACTCCTTGCCACCTGACGCGGAGATACGAATCCCTCCGCCCATCACCGTGCCCCTCCTGGAGATCTGTGTGCAGCTGCAACTCCCCCCTGTGATAACTTATTCGGATGACGTGCTCTACAATTGGGCACTCAAAGTACCCTCGCCTGAACCGACACCAGCCCTCCACAATTTACGCTGTCTCACCCTGTTCACGGGCAAGCCCGACGAAGAGGAGTTTTACCTTGCCAGTGCGCGAATTGAGCTTCGCGGTGTCGACGCCCTCGAGATTATGGGCGCAACCATGGACGAACTCTTCGTCGGGGATGTCCTTGCCGCGCGCCGCATCACGCGCTATCTCCACAGCCTTGTCCGCGTCATTGACGACCTTGCGCGGCTCCTACTTGCTGTACGCAACGGCTGCGATCCTGACACGTTCTACCACGAGATCCGCCCCTGGTTCAACGGCGCCGACTCGGGTTCCCGTAGATGGTTTTTCGAAGGTCTGGACGCGCACCCTGAGCTCTCCGGCCCAACCGAGCTCTCCGGCCCAAGTGCCGCACAGAGTTCACTCATCCACGCGCTTGACGCCTTCCTTGGCGTCAACCACACTCCAAATCCAGCGCCGACGCCCTTCTCCTCATCCCCCACATCTCCCTCCACATCCCAGTTTGGGATAAACTCTCCCCAGACATCCGCACGGGCACCCGAGGCGGCATGTTCCGCCCACGTTCCGCCCAAGGTTCCCTTCCTAACGCGCATGCGGGCTTACATGCCGCGCCACCACCAGAATTTCTTACGGCATCTTAGCTCCGTACCCCGCCCATTGCGTGCCGAGGTGGCGCGGATGGGCGATGCAGCGCTTACCGAGGCGTACAATGCCGCGGTGGATGCGCTCCGCCGCTTCCGCGATGCCCACCTGCGCATCGTGGCGCTCTACATTGTCAGCCCGTCGCACCACGCACCCACTTGTGCTCCCGTCGCTCAGGCGGAAGCTGCAGCCGAGAGGCACGAGGGCCAAATGGATATGGGGACGGGGGAGACGGCGATGGGGCTTCTGCGTGGAACGGGCGGGACGGATTTGGTGAAGTTCTTGAAGGGGGCGCGGGACCATACCTCTGAGGCTGCATTGGGACGTGACGCGCCTTGACAAAAACACTCTCCGCCTTCGTTGATTTATACCTTCAGTTATAATAAGATCCTCCCGGTTTAGAGAGGGGGAGATAGGAGCACTGGAATATAGTACCATAGTAGATCGACTCGACGTTTGTATACACATCGAAAAAAAGGCCCATGGAGAAATTAAGAGCGGATATTTCGCTACCCTGTCTGTAATACGCGGTTGCTGGACTGCCTAGTGGAAAATTGTTACGGGGCTTCTCTTGTCTGGCAAAGACTAAGGTCATTCAACCTAGCGTGTGAGGACCATAGAACGTAAGGAGCGAGTTCTCGTTTCCCACGTTACCCGCTGTGCGATGAGTACAGCGTTGTTACCAGCTCCGAGTCGGAATTAGCTAGACACCGACACCGCCGTTGTTACAGCAAAATCATCCCATGACCATCTCCAACAACGACAATGTCTACAGCCGGGGGAGCACCAAGATCTAAACTGAATGATCTTTCCGACTCGGACTCGGACTTGACGCGCGTGGTGCAGAATTCTTACTGTACATTCTTACGAACGAAAACAGAGCGCGCACTGGCAGGAGTCAGGAACCAGTTTTCATACTTACCGTGTGAGAGCTCAGCGCTCAGCGCTCATCAGGCTGTGCGCTTCTTACGACGGCACGGGACGCAAGGATGTGACATGTCCCGCATGTCATTGTGGTTACGGTGTTGGGTAAATCAAACAAACCTCCTGCTATAGTAGAGCCCTCGGACCTTGCGAGAGTTAGATTGCAATGTAGAAATTGCCGCCCTCCAGCGCACTTCCGTGCCCCGGGCCCGTGTCTGGGTCAGAGCAGTCCGAAGGGTGCCCCATGAACGAAGGTGACAACCCAAAAAGCGATGGCCCATGAAAGTAGCTACTCAGACCCAACCGTGGTTCGAACACGGGACCGCACGATCTGCAATCGTATGCTCTACCACTGAGCTATTGAGTCCAGGATCTGGCGCAAGGGATAGACGTTCAAGTTCTGTGTTCTTGCATTTTGGCTATGGAAGCAAACATCCCATACCTGGGAAATGGATTTAAAAACAAGCCAATGCAAGTGGACAGGCCACCCAGTGCCCTGGGCTTTGGCTCCGGGGTCGTTAGTCAGATGGACTCCTGATATAGGTGCCTATTGTGTACCAGAATTGGGTCAAATCTGGCAAGACAGAGATCCAGACACTTGGCGAATCTGCACCCAAATGGGCATTTGCAAAGCCAAGTGCTGGGAACGGGAAAGCAGGGGGGTGAACCCCTTGTCCGGACCGTAGCAGGCAGGGTTAGTGCCCCAGTCCTGGCTTGAGAGGACTTATCCTCTGTCGGTTATCTGGCTACTAAGATGCCCGATAGCTTAAGTTGATTCCCACCCCCCTTGCCAGACCTTATGAGTGAAGGCAAGCAGATCCTGGAATTCCTTATAATGGGGAACCCTGCAAAGGGAGGATCATAACCCTACTCAGTACCCCCTGGGGATCATGCTGAGGGAGGGTGGGGGTGGCCATGTCCTGTTACGAAGACAGAGTTCACCCTTGTCTACAACACTCAGGCCAGAGACCTGTCTGCCCCTTCCGGCTGACGTGGTGACGCTGCGTCCTACATTCGTGCCATTCAGAAGCATGTCAAAGATGCTGGCACCAAGCAGGCCAAGCTCATTGGCGGCTGCTGGACCAGCCAGACGTCACGCAACTTCGTGTTGATGTTTAACAGGGACCCTTCACTGGATGAAGTCCTCTGCCTCCGTTCCACCTTTGTGCAGGTCCTTGGGCCTCACTACTCCATCATCCCGTCACGCGGTTACACCCGTGTCGTCCTGAACTCCGTCCCCACCATGTGCAAGTCGCTCGGTGCCCCCCTACCCTCTGCCGCAATGCTCCGAGCTGAGCTTGCTTGTAATACGGGTCTTAAGGACCTTATCTTGTTAGGGGAACCATACTGGCTGACGGCCAGACATCCCAATGCCCGTCATAGGTCTATTTCCGTTGCTTTCCTTGATCCTGAC
>Ga0307510_10005360_pt1 | contig 15265 bp, 8 predicted proteins | sample 12_EM_MG_FD_207224 | JGI IMG/M metagenome (GOLD analysis project Ga0307510, IMG submission 207224) | Populus trichocarpa ectomycorrhiza microbial communities from riparian zone in the Pacific Northwest, United States - 12_EM | ecosystem: Host-associated > Plants > Roots > Unclassified | place...
CTCTAAAAGGCGTGGGGAAACTACTGTAGCTTCCCCACGCCTTTCACTTATTAATATATTATATTATTATAATTATTATATTATATTATATTACAGAACTGTTTTTTTTTTTGTTTTTAATTTATTTTTGTTTTTTTTTTAATGAATTTTTTTTTGTTTGATTTAGTTTGTTAATATGATAAAAAATTTTTAATGAAAATCTAATAACTAATTTTTGAAGATTTTCATGATACGGATCCCGGGTTTGATGGGTTAACCTGATTTGACGAGTTAATCCAGATTTTTTTTTTATTTTTAATTAATTTTTTTATTTAGTTTAGTTTGTTAATGTTAAATTTCTTTCTATTTAATTATCAGACTTTCATGACACGTATCCTGGGCTTGACGAGTTAACTTGGTTTGATGGGTTAACCCGGTTAATTATGGGTAAACCCGTCAATTTTTTTTTCTATTTAGTTATCAAACTTTCATGACGCGAATCCCAGGTTTTACGGGTTAACCTGATTTGAAGGGTTAACCCAATTAATTCAGATTTTTTTTTCTTTAGTTTTTTTCTTCCTGTTGGTTTTTTTCTTTATTTTTTTTAATTAATCTATTTAATTATCATACTTTTATGACACGACCTTATAGCCAGATCCACATCCAATATTCTTGGGTCCGGTGTTGCAGCCAGACTTACTTAAACTTGGGTCATGCAAGTTTAATGTTATTATTAATATTATAAATATTATTTTTAGGTCAGGCGTTGCAGTCAAACCCAAGATTCTTGGGTATAGCTTTGCAGAAAAACTTAACACTTTTAAATCTTAATTTTTTTTATATTTTTTATACAAAAAAAAATCCGTCGCGAGGGTAATGTAACTAGTGTAATTATATAAATGGATGAAAGACTCCATGGGATCCGTTTAGTTTGGGAAAGTTGTGGCTGTGGCTTTTGATTATATTCCAAAGCTACAAATTATAAAAATATCTTTAAAATCATAAGCGTGATATTATTTTTTAAGTATTATTAAATGCTTATTTTATAATATAATAAACATTATATTTTAAAGTATTTTTTGTATAAAAATATATTATTTTATTTTTTAAAATTTATTTTTAACATCAACAATCAAAATTATAAAAAAATATTTTAAAATTTTTAATTTTAAATAAAAAAATTAAGCAAATAAATCTTTTTTTTCGGAGTTAAAAAATAATTTTATAAAAATTTAAGTTTTTATATTTTAAATTAATTTTTTTATATTATTTTGATGTATATCAAAAATAAATTGTTTTTTTAAAAATATTTTAATATATTTTAAAAAACACAGAGAAGACGCTGTACTTCTGGTTGGCTTCCTTTAAATATCCACAGCACTAAATTTTCACTTCTATCCTCACTAATCTCTCCACTGCTTCCTGCTTTTACTCCTACTGTTTATCTCTGTGAATCATGGGTAAGTGTTACTGTGTTATGTCGTTTCATCGTCGTCTTTCTAGACTTCCACTTTGTTCTACGATGATCTTCAGATCTGATTTTCCTTTCTTTTTTTTTTGTTTTTTTTTTTTGTTGATGCTCAGGAAAGATCAAGATTGGAATCAACGGTAATAGATCTGATTTGGTTAAAATTAGTTATGTTTTGAATTTGAATCTGATCTGATCTGACTAGATTGGAAAATTCAGGATTTGGAAGAATCGGAAGGCTGGTAGCTAGAGTAGCTCTACAGAGAGATGATGTTGAACTTGTTGCTGTTAATGATCCTTTCATTACCACTGAATACATGGTACAACCGTTCATTTTCTTAATATATCGGGTTTTTTTGTGTGTTTGTGTTTTTGGATCTGATATTTGTTTTGTTGTTTGTAGACATACATGTTTAAGTATGATACAGTTCATGGTCCATGGAAACATCATGAGCTTAAGGTTAAGGATTCTAAGACACTTCTCTTTGGAGAGAGACCTGTCACTGTTTTTGGTTCCAGGTATGATTTTCTTCTCTCTTTTTTCTGTTTATGTACTGGTCGAAATTTTCGATTTTCGGGTTGTTTTTCTGCGGTTTAATTACTAAAAGTTCAGTGTAGTGTTATAGTGATTGGAGAAGTTGATGTGTCGCCCCCTTTTGAAATCAATATGTAGGAACCCAGAGGAGATCCCATGGGGTGAGACCGGAGCTGAGTATATTGTGGAATCAACTGGAGTTTTCACTGACAAGGAAAAGGCTGCTGCTCACTTGAAGGTATATTTCCCTGGTTTTTTCGAGTATTTGTTTTTGTTTATACTTGACGGGATGCCTTTTTATAGTTCTTGTGTATTTTTTTTACTTTTAATTAATGTTCGTATCTTGGATTTGAGTAGGTTTTAGTGTATTAGTTTTGCGGGCTCTTGTATTTGATGCACATGGAAATCTTACTAAAATAAGCTTTGAAGTGTCATTTTGGGTGGTCTGAATCATGATAGTTTAAGAAATGACTTTTTTCTGCGAGGCAAGTATTTTTGTGCTATTTTTACTTTTCATGTTTAGAGTCACCTTTCTTACTGATTATATGCCTTTTGCAATTGAGTCTGCATTGGTTTGGATATGCCTCTATGTGCTTGTTGGATTGTCTTATTGAAGTCGGTTGATGCCATGGTCAGTAATCATCTGTATAATTGCATTATTGATATTTGGAGTTTTCAATAAGGAGAGTTCTGTCTATGGTGATTGGTGCAAACTGGATGTGCATTAAATTTAGCCTGCTAGGATGTGCTGTGTGCTTCTAAGTGTGCAGTGTTTTTTATTGTCTTATTTAAGAGGGTTGATTTTGGTTAACAGGGTGGAGCTAAGAAAGTCATCATCTCAGCCCCCAGCAAGGATGCTCCTATGTTTGTTATGGGAGTTAATGAGAAGAGTTACACTCCAGATCTTAACATTATATCCAATGCTAGCTGCACCACCAACTGCCTTGCTCCCCTTGCTAAGGTATTGTTATTGTCTTCTTCGCCATGGCAGGTGTTTTGGAAACTATTGTTTCCTTGTACTGACTTGTCAAAATTACAGGTCATTCATGACAGATTTGGCATTGTTGAGGGACTTATGACCACTGTGCACTCTATCACTGGTATGGCTTTTTCAAAAAAAAAAAATCATCTGGTAGGTAATGGAAGTGGGTACATTGTGCTTACTATGCCTTTTCTGATCTTGACCCAGCTACCCAGAAAACTGTTGATGGACCCTCTTCAAAGGACTGGAGAGGTGGAAGAGCTGCTTCATTCAACATCATTCCTAGCAGCACTGGAGCTGCAAAGGTAAGAACCATTTGGAGTTCTATGCAGATTTGTGGTGTAGTTTCTTTGAAAAGCTTTGCTTTCATTTGTCTTGACATATGTATTATCCTTTTCTTCTCGTTTCAGGCTGTTGGGAAGGTGCTACCTGCTCTGAATGGCAAGCTAACAGGAATGGCTTTCCGTGTTCCTACCGTTGATGTCTCTGTTGTGGACCTGACAGTAAGACTTGAGAAGTCAGCTAAATATGATGAAATTAAAGCCGCTATCAAGTGAGTGCAATTAGTTTGGTCTAGAATATATAGGCTAAATACTATTTTCTACTGTATGTTTGGTTATTCTTTTGTGTACACAAGAATTGGAGATCAAGGTGTTAAATGAAATTGTTCAAACTGTACAGTGATTTATTCTCTCATACGGCTTTGGATGAATGTGTTTTCCCAGTCTTAAAACTCTGTTTATTTTTTTAACAGGGAAGAGTCTGAGGGAAAGATGAAGGGAATCTTAGGCTACACCGATGAAGATTTGGTTTCATCTGACTTCATTGGTGACTGTAGGTAAGAATTGATCTAAATCCTAGGACATTTCAACGTTGTCTTTCTTTGCTTTGATGAAGTGGACGTGTCAAATTTGGAATTTGACCAAATACTGTCTGTTTGATGTTTAAAGGTCAAGTATCTTCGATGCCAAAGCTGGAATTGCTTTGAATGACAACTATGTGAAGCTCGTTGCATGGTATGACAATGAGTGGGGATACAGGTAAATTTCAATCTTGCTCTCTTTTATTTCCTAGATTTGTGGTTGATATATGTTGCTTCCTTTGATTGGAGAGGTTCAAGGGATCGCCTGCTCGAGTTGTGCGCATTTTGTTCTTTGCTCGACAGAACATATCTTTTATGCATTCATAATAGCCATGTAATCCATCTCTCCCTTGTTAACTTGCAGCACTCGTGTGGTCGACTTGATTTGCTACATTGCATCTGTTTCTTCCTAAAGTTGCAGCATGATGGGGGAGTTGCTGTCTACTTTCGACGCGCCGGCTTGGAGGTGTTGTTTTTGTGTCTATGTTTGACTACGAGGCTGAATCAAAATAAAACGAAACGGAAATTATGAGCTTTGTAATGTCATCAGGGTTATGATGGTCGTTTAGGCTTTTGGCTTTCTGTTGTGTTCATGAGGAAGTTTAATTCCCTCCCAACTGGATTTTAAATATTTTTGCATTACTAGTTTTGCTTATAAGGTGTTTTGTGCCACCCTACCTGCCCGGAGTCTCTTTTTGGTTCCTTTTACGGTTAACATGTGTTATCTAGAAATAAAATTCAGCCTCTGTGGCATGCTTAAACGCAATTATTGCAACAACTATTATGTCCGTGAGTTGTGGCAATGACAAAGCAGAGTCTGGAGATAACTTAGAAATTTCAGTTCTATCACTAAATGGTACTCTCATGGAGGCAAGCCCGTGGCGGTGAATTGTTGATACAATGCGACCTATTCATTTGATAATAAAGTCCTTTGCTGTCAGGTTTTTAGTGAACTTGAGGGCTTGGAAAAAAATTTGGGATTTTATTTTTATAAGAAATAACAAATAAACAAAGAGGGAATTGGGTAGGAATGGGGTTTATTTTGCAACACGATTATTATTTTGTCCCTTAAACAAAAGTCAAAACAACCCTTCCCTTAGGTCCAAGGTTGGTTTTGTCTCTTCAATTTGATATTCATGTTAATATCAAGTGGGTAACTGCCGTGTTCAACTTTCATATTACACACAAACACACATATAGTCAACATATTTGACTAGCATGTCGTAATTGTTTTTTTAAAAAAGTTAGATATGCATTTTATTTTTTTAAAATAAATTAAAAAATATTAAAAAACTCATGAAATTATCTAATTAAATAAATTGATAATTTAACAATAATTTTGTTTATTAAAATAAAAAAATAAAAAAAATAAAAACAAATACAGAACTGATTGAATAAAATAAAATGAAAAAAAAAAAAGCAACGTCAAGTGTTTTTTAATAAAAGAGTTAGCGAAAAAAATTATAAATAAAAAGAATAAGGATTTAATTAAAAAAAATAACAAATTATAATTCAATGACCAAATTAAAAATATTTAAAACTTTTATAATAGAAAAAAATATTTAAAACTGTTATAATAGAACCAAGGGTGAAAATAAACAATAAAAAACTTAAAACTTTCTCTAAAATAGAGAAAATAAGAAACAAAAAAAGAGACCTCCAGCAACAAACCGACCATCATTCGCCACCTTATAAGGAAGAGGACTTCAGCAACAAACCGACCATCATTCGCCACCTTATAAGGAAGAGGACACAATGACGCTTCTAAGCACACGATAAAAAGGCAGGTTTGGCTACTTGATGGTGTTGCACGTGTCACCCAAACAACTTTCTGGAATTAAAATAGTTTCCCACATCTCATAAACAAATATTTTTTATTTTTATTTTTATCCTCGTTCTTTTAATTGATCTTTTTGGTTTTTGATCCTTTTGTGTGTTTTTTTTTTCAATTTCATCATTTAATGTTTGATTTGTTAGAGATTGAGTTTCATGTTTTTTTCATCTACGGTGTTTTGGTCTAATATCCTTTTTTGTTTATTTTCTCTTCTGATTTTATCCTTCAACATTTTTTTTTTAAAGATTGGTTTTATGGTTTCCTTCAGTTTCTTCTCTATTAGGTTATCTCGATCTCATAACTTAGGCCATGAGTTTGCCGAGTTAACTCAAGTTGGGTCGACACTTATTACTTGGGTTATATGTTTATCATACTTCCTCGAGTTGACTCAAGCTGACTTTTTACCCCTTGTTTTATCCAATTTCGTCATTCCAAGGTTTTTTCTTGCACGTTGTCTTGAACACTTTTTTTTTTTTTTTAACTTTTTATGTGTTTATTATCATTGTTTTATTTTCTTTAATTAAAATAAAACTAACATATTAGACCATCCCGGGCCTATAACCCGAGTAATTAATTTTTCTTCTTTCATCGAAACACAAGTACGACGCCCAAACATTATTTTTTACGTGAAACAAAAATATGGACCCATAGTGTAGCATTGGCCCACGTCTGGTTATTACTATACTAAAAAAAGTTGGGGTTTTTCCAATTCTCTCCTTTCATATAAACAATTAAAGGGATGATTTTTTTTAATTTTTCATTTTTTATATAAATTTTATCTTAAAAAAACTATTTTCTAATTCTTTCTTCTTTTGATTGAGTATTTCTTTTCCTTTTTATTTATTCTTAACCTTTAATATTTTATTGATTTTTAATTGGTTGTCATAATTCATTTAAGTTTGTTTCTATAAAGTTATTTTAGTCTCAAATAAATATCTTGATATTTGATTGTATTTAATTTTGCAAGTGTTTATATTTGTTATTGTATCATTAAATAAAAAAATAAAGTTTTTAAACCTAATCGAGTTCATGATCTGGGTTACGAGTTTAGAGAGTTAAGCCACGAAACTCATATCAATCTAATATATCATCGTATCAATATTTGATAAAAAAAAACGACATCTTGAAATGAATGGGTCATGTAGTGGAAACTCCTATACGAGTTAATTATAAACCCGGGCTAGGTAAGGAGTCAGATCAAGAGGTTTTAAGATTGACTTGCTGGGTCGGTTTTAGTAACAATGTCAAATAATTTTTTTTTATCTTTTTTTTTCTTTCGATTAAATACATTTTGAATTTTTTTATGTATTTCATCCTTCATCATTTAGTTGATTTTGAATTGGCCTTTAAAATTTATTTTGATTTACTTTTTATGATATTATTGCAGTCTCAAATAAATATTAATATTTGGTTGGTACTCAATTTGCAAGCATTTTTTTTTTATCATATCATCGAGTAAAAATTAATTTAAAAAACAAAGTTGTTAAACCCATTGAAGTCTACGATCTAGGTTACGAGTTTGGTGGATTAAGTCCATATCGATCTAATTTGTTGCCGCCTCCATACTGAAATAAATTATGTCAACTTAATTTTTTTTCAAAGCCAAACCATATTTTTTTACTTGTTGTTCGAGTTGTTTTGGGACCCACCAAGTCGACTGGGTCACGTCGGGACAACTTTCACATAGCTTAATTTGAAACACGGATTAGACAAAGAGTCGAGTCGGGAGAATTTAAAGTTAATCCATTGGATCTGGTTTAATAACAATACCAAATAGTTCCTTGCATCATGAATATTTTCTTTACATCACAAAAAAAAATTTATACGACTCATCATTTTGCGCTAGCCAGAAAACTAGTAGAAAACTAAAAGAACACATTTTAAAAAATGAAAAAATATATATTTTTAAAATTTTAGAAATTGAAAAATAACTAAATAGCTTGTTTTTTTAATTATTTGTAAAATAAAAAAAATAACTAAATAGATGCTCAACGTTTAGTTAATATCTCGAGACATAAGAGATTGAGACAAATGAGACAAGATATAATAGGACACGAAGATAAAATTATATTTGGTTGTGGTATACAAGATATAATGACTATCTCTATATCCTGTTTGTTTGGTGGAGGAAGAGGCAAAATAAAATATAAAAATTTTTTTTACTTTTAATATGTATTATTTTTAAACTTACATATTTAAAACAAACAATTAGATATCATTTTTATTTACTTTAATTCATATGCAGTGTTGAATTAATAATTGTATAATAACCTTAGTTATAAAACCCGGCCCGATAGATTGACTTGGGATCCTGGGCCTGAACCAGTCTGAGTTTAAGAAAAAATAGAGGAAAGATTGACCCAACCTAATATGGTAAAAAACATGAATAAAAAAACTGTTGATTTTTTATTTTTTTAAAATAACGTTGTTTTGAATTATTTTTGTGTTTTAAAAAATGAGATTAACTCGTGCCTTTTCCCAAGTCGATTCCCTGACCAGGTTTTAAAATTATAGTAATAACTATTGTTTTTTATATTTAGTTGGAGAAGTTTGAAATTAAAAGTTTTTACATGAATATTTTAAAAATAATAAACAATTCCTTGAAATGACTACTTGATGAAGTGGTCCTCAAACAATCAACTTTAGAAGCTTTCAAATTCCTCATTCAAATGTAATCTAGTTTTTCATAAATAAAAATGATGCTGCTCATGTGAGATATGGTTGGTTGGTTGGAGATCTGGCTAACCCCCCATGAAAAGTCTCAACGCTCTATCTCTTACCGACTCAGTCTTTTTTTTTTTTTTCAACATTTCAGCCAATGAACACAGAAACTTTTCTTCACTCTTCATAAGAAACATGGAAGCTTTTCTTTTTCCTGTAAGAAAATCGTGAAGTTACGGAATCTTCTATGCTCAATTTAAGGCACAAAACAGTAAATAATTCAAAATTTCTACCAGAAATGTAGAGCAATCACATGACCTTTTTGCCCATATCGGGAAATAAAAAAAAATAAAAGAAAGAAAAAACTGTAGATGCCATTTATATTCACAGCACAATAAATTTCCTAATGAATTCAAAAAAAATAAAATAAAATAAATTCCCAATTTATAAATCTAGAATTCAAAACACCAAATTACCAGACTACCCATACTCAGCTTTATTACCAACACCTAACATTCTAACAACATGTTTTTTAACAGCTAAAAAAAAAACAATAAAATTCGAATTTCCTCTGTTTACGATCTCTCCGCCAATACACTAAACCCCCCCCTCTGTCTGTCTACAGTTCCTTTCTCTACCATCATCTCCTCCTCGTGAATTCTTTCACATTATTCTCTCCGAAATGTCTTAACACACTAAAGTAACTGACTTTTTATTAATTAATCTCTCCGTTTAAAAAGAATGGCAACCTCGGCGTTTAAATCCACGACAAAGAGAACACCTATCGGCAACGACAAGTCGTCTTCCTCTGCTCACCGGCGTTCACGGAGTCTGAGCCGCTTCTCCCGACCGATTCCTCCCGACGACTTTTCCGATGATTCTACGGCTCCGTCGAGAGGGAAGTTCGTGAACATGGATAGAGGATCGGGAGTTCCGGATATAAGTCTCGACGATCTCGCTATTCAGTTGTTGAGTTTAGGTGATCGAGGGCGGTCGGGTTTTAGAAGTGGTGACGTCAGTCATGAGGAGAGAGTTGCGGGTGGGTCCCTGAGGAGAGGAAGGTCTGTGTCGAGGCAAGGCAGTGAAAGTAAAAATAACAGCAAGAGTTACAGTCGTGGTGGTGGTGGGGGGAAGGTGAATTCGGATGGTAGTAATTCGAGGAGGAGACGGTCTGTTTCTGTGGTTAGGTATCAAAATGGTGATTCCGAGGTGAACAAATTATTGCTTATTCTCAATAGTAATTTGCATTTTTTTGGTGGAAATTTATTGATGATTTTGTTAAAAGAAAGAAAGTTAGCTTTTTGAATGTGGGGATGGATGTGTGATTTACCTTTTTTGTTTAATTATTATGTTAAGAAAGTAGTGAATGGTTAACTGTGGGTATGGAGTGAGTAAATAGCAATCATGGACACTTTTCATTTTGTGTACTTTCTCACTTACAAAGTTATTGCATTGGAGCCCATGATGAGAGAGCTACCATTTTGGAATTTAAATGTTATTTTTTTATGGATGATTTTGGATATTTCAGCTATAAAGTTAATTTGAGAGGCTTGAAACATGCCAAGCTGGATGCTTTCAAATTGTTTTTGTTGCTGTAAGTGACTACATTAGTATTGGATATTTCAGCTATAAAGTTAATTTGAGAGGCTTGAACCATGCCAAGCTGGATGCTTTCAAATTGTTTTTGTTGCTGTAAGTGACTACATGAGTGTTGGATTTCAATGTGAAGGCTTCTATATAATGGTAATTTGTTGAACTAGGTTGTCTTGAGATTCCAATTAAGAGTCGAATTAAATTTTGTTTATGTTTGTGCTTTTACTGTGTAGGGTTTTTTAATTTTTGTTTATTATTTTTTTTGTTTCAATTTGGTATATGGATCGGCCGCAGATATTTTTTGAGGTTGCTCTGATTCTGAATATGGTTGGTGCCGGTACACTTTTGTGCCTTTCTTAATAGATGGTTACAAACTTTTTAGATAACAAAAGCTGTTTAAAAAGTTCAGTGCTAAGATGTGTTTGCATTTATATAATGCACTAAATTGGAGAGTCATATGGCCAAAGCATGTGAAAATGTAATATTTCTGAGATTGATGCGCAAAATTAGTGAGTATATATGTGCGCGCGCGCGCCCACATGTGACCTTGTCTTTTATATTTATTCATGTAATATCCTGGCCTGAATTATTCATGTCAGCTTGAGTACTCGAAATCGTCTAGGCACATTTTAGTCAATGCCATTCTTTTTTAATATTTGTATGTTGTTTTTCTTCGCAATATCAGAGTGACCCAGAGCATTCTCAGAATTCAAGAAATCATACTAATTCAAGACGTCAGAGCAACGGAAACAGCCAGGTCCCTTTATCAAATAAGCCACTAGCATCAAATCATAGACCCGGACTGAGAAGGTCTCTTAGCCAGAAAGATTTGAAGTATCATGATGGCTACTCTGTAAGACCTGTATCTATTCAAGCTATGTTAATTACATCAAGTATGTTGTTGAATCTTGTGTTGTATCTGATAGGCTGACAATCAAGTCTGGTCCATTGCCTGGCTTGTCACACATGCATGCACATATACATATATGTTGTTATTTTAAATTCATTCAGATCCTTTTCATATTTAGTTGTTTCAAGACTGAATAAAATTTGGTCCTTTCAGAGCCATTCATCAAGCCTAACTGATGATGAAGGGAGGGATTCTTGTTCCAATAAAAATGGATTTGAGAGAACAATACGAACAGTTTATGCACAGAAGAAGGTTGGATATGATTTTTGGAAAAAATTATGCAACGGGTGCTGTTTCAGTGCCCCTCCCTCTCTGTGTCTGTGTCTGTGTGTGTTTTTGTGTATGTGTAAATGTCCTCCTCTTCAGATCAGTCACTTATTGGCCAACCTTTTCACCCATTTAGGCAGAGCATCCCACTGGCGATGATATGAACAGCGGGCTGTATGAAGCAATGAGAAAAGAACTTAGGCATGCAGTAGAAGAGATCAGGATGGAACTTGAACAAGTCTGTAATTCTGTTTCCCATCAACTTGATTTGATTATCTGTATTATATATTGCCTGTGCATCCTTGATTTGGTTTGCTGATAACCGGGTTCCTTGAAATTGACGCAGTCTATGGAGAAAACAAATATAGACTCCTTGAAATCTGGAAAATCTGATGGTTTTCAGGGTGGTTCTACTATCATCAGAAGGAACCATGCAACAAAATCAGATCAGGTAAGAAAAGTTTACATATGATCTTTCTGTTGTGCCAGTTTATCTTGTTGCACTAAATTGATTATCGATAGAGGAATATTTGATTCTGATAAATACTGGCAGCTTTTATTTATGGATCTCTCATATTCATGCATAATTGTTGATCTAGGAGGGAGCTTGTCACATGTTCTTTTATGTTGTTGTGTAAAAATCATATTTTGTAGATTTCTTATTCTACACTGGTTTTGTGAGAGTATTGAGAGATTGATAGCTCTGAATATAAGCAGACATTGCAACTTGCAAGTTTTTTTTTATCACAATGGTTTAGTTAGGGATTTTACAGTTTATTGACACTGGTGGGATTATGACATACTGCAATCTTAATGACTGTAAAACTGAAAACATGATTACTTCCCTTCTTGACACACATTAGAAAGACTAGTTAGAGAACTAGTTAAGTTGCTTTTTCCACTGGCATTTCAAGATGACTTGTTCATATATGGATGTTTTATTAACAGTCTGAGAAGTGTAAACAAGATTTATTAGCAAAGCTATTGTTGGAGAAGCAACATGGTAGAGATATCTCGAAGATTGTGAAAGAATTGCTTGCTGATCCAAAGAACACTGTTTCAGAAAAGCCATCAAGAGCCAGAAAGGTACTTAGTCCTCCCTTCTATGCTCTTTCACTGTTTGAGACTTGCATATTGTCTGTTCTTGTGTCAATTTGTTCATTAAGGTTTCCAATTTGTGGTGTTCAGAGGAGTAATGACAGAAGTAGGATGTCTGAACGATTGACAGAAGAAGCAGAGAAATACTTTGAGGACTTCATTTCAAATGTTGAAGATACAGATTTTTCGTCTTTGGATGGGGAAAGGAGTGATACAAGTTCAACTTTAGGAGGAATAGCAAAGACAGAAACTTTTCAGAGACCAGTGATATCCAAATCTCAACCTGTAGAAATGGACGGTGTAGTGCTGCCCTGGTTACAATGGGAAACTTCTAATGATTCTTCTCCTCTATCCTTAAAAAATAAGGAGCTAACATCGACTCCAAAAAGTAATTTATGGGATGCAGCTCAGGTAATCTATGGCCCATTTTCTCTTTCAAGCAGATCTAAGACCTTGGAAGAAATAGCAAATTTACAGACAATGCTTGTTTCTTGTGCTTTTTTTATGCATTATATAAAGCTATCATGACTTGTTTTATTACTCTTTCTGTGTGGGTAAATAAACTGCATGTCAATTCCCATTATAGGAAGCAACCCCTGCTCAAGAGTTGATCATGCACCCCATCAGTAGCCGTGGAAGCTGTAGCCCAGGACTTGCAGATGGCCACTCGACAAATATTAGAGAACTTAAAGGGAGTAAATTTGGAGAACTTGAAAGCTACAGAAGACGAATTTCATTTAGAGGAACAAGGTCACAGTTTGACGTTGATGAATATCTTAAGCGACCAAGTGATGAAGATTTTCTCTTAGAAAGTTGGAAGCAACAACAGAGAATTCATTCAGGTGGTCTCCTGCTTTGCAATCGAATGTTTTTCTAGCTGTAATCCACAAATCTTCTTAAGGTAGCTGTTGGCCTTCATCTTTTCCTCAGAAATTCTTCTCACAATGTCCTCTGCTTCTAGGTTGATACTTAATAGAAGTGCCCACTTACTTTTTTTATACAGATAGTCGTAGCATGCCCTTGTTTTCTTTAGGGATCATAGCAGATGTCTATGAAGGTGCAAGATTTCTCAGCTTACAATTGTGTTATTATTTCATTATATGTACCATTTCTGTGAGAAAGAAATACTACAATCTCATAACCCCTCGTCATTTCCACCAAAAACCGAGTATTGAATTATTATTATACCATTATATTTCCTAAAATTGCCCAGTTTCAATAAAAAATCTTATATTATAGTAATTAGCTTACAAGGGCTTACACCCTGACCGAAATCCTTAATTCTTTTCCATTTGAAATTTCAAGTCAACTTTTCGTTAATTGTTCATATATCGATTAGTAATCTCTATGTAATTTCCTAAACAGCACATAAAAACTAAAAACTGGTGTGTGCTTTCTTAAATGTTTTTTTATTAAAAAATATATTAAAATAATATTTTTTATATTTTAAAATTTATTTCTAACATTCTTATATCAAAATTCATAAAAAAAATTTCAAAAATTTTCTACACAGAAACAAAAACACTTTTCTCAGTTACTGGGAGTTGTTTAATATATATATATTAAACTCAATAACCCTAGCCTAGCTCTTTCAAAAAACCAGACTGAGAGTCAAGGTTTGTTTGAGAGTATAGTTGTGATTATTTTTTAAAGTATTTTTTATTTGGAAATATATTAAAATAATATTTTTTATTTTTTAAAAATTATTTTTGATATCAACGCATCAAAATGATCTGAAAATATTAAAAAAATATTAATTTTAAAAAATTTAATTTTTTTTCAAAAATACTTTTGAAATAAAAAAATAAACTGACCCGTCATTTAAATGCAGAGCTAAGACTGATTGGGCGGGGTTATGTTTTCTTTGTTGATCAAAACAATTTTTTTATTATTATTATTTATCCATGAGAACTAACTACAAAACTTAATTCGGTTAAAATGTATCTGAATATTTATTTTATAGGGTTATTTTAATCCAATGTTTATCTTTTTAGAATAAAATAATATTTTCTTAGATACGTCTCACCCCAGTTTTTTTAAAAACCTAAACTTTTGTTAACGTAGATAGTTTAGAGAGACATTGAAAATGTGAGATTAATTGCTCTTCTCGTGCCAAACAAGTTTTTATTTCAATTTCAATTTCTTACTGTATTTTATTTTAATTGTTTTCAGAACTGAAATATTCTTGAAAATCCAAGAATGTTTTGTTTAGGGTAGTGATTAAAGATTAGTTTGTTTGATGATTTGAGTAAAACTTGTAGCAGAGTTTGAAATCCCTGTTTTAATTGCGAGGGAAATTACAAGAACAATTATAGTGCAAGTTGGAGTCGTGGGTATTAATCTTGGACATTTGGTGGATCAGTCCATTTCTTTGATTATGAGTAAATGTGATTACTAAGCATATTCTGGATATGTAAATGGAATTAACAGACAATTAATAGTAAAGTCATATGAATTATAATCTAAATTATAATTTGAGTATTACTAATATTATTAACTCAGTCAAAGAAAATTTCAGATTCAAAAGAAAAAAAACTCTTATTTTTTTGATGCATATATACACTTCAAATTTCAGATCAAATGCAGCCAGAGAAGGATATGTCAAGCACTGACAACACCTAATATTAATTGATAAAATTACAAATTAAAAAAATATATATATATTTAAAGGTGAAAAACACTGACAACACCTAATATTAATTGATAAAATTACAAATTAAAAAAATATATATATATTTAAAGGGTGAAAATAATAAAAAAGAAACACAAAATATCATTTCAGTATTAAATAGTGTTTTTTTGAGTGTTATTATAATAATTTATACTCACCTTTTATTATTTTGTTAATAATTTCTAAGCTGATGGATTGTAGACAAATCACTTATGCTTGCATACGTAATTAAAGTACTCGTGGAAAATTTTATTTAATTATGAAAGTAAGTGCCTTTATATTTGTAATGTGAAGTACAATTTATTTGTATATTTAATTAATAACATTTCTATTACTTCTGGTCAATTTTTCTACTCTTAAGCGTTTTAGAATAATTAATTCAAAGTCATCTTGATTTAGGGAGAC
>Ga0307510_10005361_pt1 | contig 15259 bp, 9 predicted proteins | sample 12_EM_MG_FD_207224 | JGI IMG/M metagenome (GOLD analysis project Ga0307510, IMG submission 207224) | Populus trichocarpa ectomycorrhiza microbial communities from riparian zone in the Pacific Northwest, United States - 12_EM | ecosystem: Host-associated > Plants > Roots > Unclassified | place...
GCCGGGCGACGCTGCTGCGTGCGGGCAGCGATCAGCCGGTCAGCGAGATGATTCCAGAGCCCGGCTCCGCGGTCCTTGCGACCGCGGTCGCGGAGAACGGCTCGCGTTGGGCAGGGGCGAGCGGCAGTGCGGTGCGCATCGCCGGCGTCGCCGAGGGCCGTTCGACACCGGCGATTCTTCCGAGCGGCTTCGGCGACATCAGCGCCCTCGCCATCAGCCCCGACGGCGGCGTGGTCGCCGTCGCAGGTGCCGACCTGCTGCAGGGCAACGCGGCCGAAGCCGGCATGGCACTGCGGCGCCTGGTGTTGCTGGATGGCGAGACCGGACGGCCGCTCGGCGAGACGATCAAGATGACCTGGCCGGTGCTCACTTTGCGGCTGGTGTTCAGCGCCGACGGGCAGCTTCTGGCGTCGGTCGATCAGTCCTCGGTCACGGTGTGGCTCGCGGCGCCGCAGCTGTGGCGGCAACGCAGCTGCGCACTGCTGGAGACCGGCGCATCGGCGGCGGACTGGCAGCGCGTTCTGCCCGATGTGGCGCGCCCAGACGGTTGCGACAACTTGGCGAAAAGCCGCTGAGAAGTGACTTCCAGGCGGCCGCCCCGTTGACTGCTGACAGGCTCTTCAGCACCGTCGTCGCGGTTCGCCGGCCGGCTGATGGTGCTGAAACCTGGGAGGAGTGGAATCGAGGCTGCCCGTCAGGCTGCCGCAGTCGCCGCTCTCCCACGGTCCGTCTCCGTGGACCTCGAGTCCGCGAACTGCAGCTTCGGCATGGGTCTCCTGCAGGGCCCGGCCAAGGCCAATCGCCTAGCACGCGAAGGCCCCGAAGCGTTGGCTTGACCGGGCTTCGACACATGCAGTGTGTCCGCTAACGCGCGACCGGGTTGAAGCGCGCTGCCGACTCATCGATCGGCGTGTTGTGCGCCGAGATGACCAGCCAGCGCCCATCACGCTTCGCAAGAAACATCGACATCATGTCTCGGCCTTCAGGGCGCACGCTGCCATCCGGCATCGGGGTTGCACCCTTCTTCCACCGCACAACGGCGACCGCTGCGTCGAGCGCCACCAACCGAACCTGCATGTCTTCGATGTGATTCGACGTGGCCTTGAAGAAGGTGTCATGCGTCATTTGGTGAGCGCGCCTCACGTCGGGTAAGCCGCGCCAGTACATGCCGACGACGTTGATGAACTCCACATCCGGCGCGAAGGCCAGGAACATCGCGTTCATGTCATGGCTGTTCCAACCCGTCTCGAAAGTCCGCACCGCCGTGCGGACAGCGGCCTCGTCCGCCCCTCCGGTCTGCGCAACAGCGCCGCCTTGCCATACTGCGCAGACAGCGAGGCAACCAGCCACCAGTGCATTTCTCAGGGCCCTGGAGGTGTTCATCGGATCAGTCCTTGAAGTGAAACATGACGAGCCTTCGACGCGGATCAGACTTCGGAGCACTCCGACCTTGGTAGCCACCTCACGGCAGCGTCACCTTCAGCACCTTGCCCTCGCTCACCAGCACCAGTTGCTTGGGCGCCAGCACCGTGATCGCGATGACATCGGTCAGGTGCGGCGATGCGCCGAGCACGACCGCGTCGGAGGGACCACCGGGGATCAGTCGGGTCGCCGTCGTCTGCCCCAGGCGTTGCGACCACAGGCCGTTGGCCGCGCCGAAGTACATCGTGCCGTCCGCGTCGACCGCGATCGCGGTGGGGCTGATCTGCCCCGTCACCGAGGAGGTGTCGATCGTCGAGACCGTCGTGAAGTCGGCGCTGATGCGGCGGATCTTGCCAGCGTCCAGCACCAGCAGCGAGCCGTCGGGTGCGGTGGCGATACCCTGCGGCTGGAGGAAGCGCGCGGTCGCCACCGGACCGTCGGCCGAGCCCTGCTGATGCAGCGCGCCGGCGATCGTCGTGACGTTGCCGACGGCATCGACCCGGCGGACCGCGTAGTTGTCCGTGTCGACCACATACAGGTTGCCGTCGGTGCCCATCGTGAGCCAGAGGAAGGAGCGGAACAGCGCCGTACTCGCGTTCCCGTCTGCCGCGCCGCACGAGGAGCCGGGACTGCCTGGGTTGTAACGCTGACCGGTCAACAAAGTGACGGCGCCCTGAGCGTCGATCTTGCGCACGCCGCAGGCGTCGGCGACGTACAAGGACCCGGCGGCATCGTGGGTCAGCCCCCTGCCGAGGCTGGCGAACTGCGCCTGGCTCCCGGTGCCGTCGACCTCCTGCGAGGACGTGCTGCTCAGGCCGGCGATCGTCGTCACCACCCCGGTCGGGCTGACGCGACGGACCAGCGTCGGGAAGGCCGGCGCGACCACCACGTTGCCCGCCGGATCGACCGTCAGGCCGGCGCTGCTGCTCGACTGCGGCGCCGCCGGCGTGGTCAGCGGCAGCTGCTTGAGCACGCCGGTGCCGGCGTCGGTGGACGAGCCGGAATTGTCGTTTGCGATGATCTGCACCACGCCGTTCGCGTCGATGCTGTGGATCGTGCGTCCGGTCGTCACCATGAACCCGCCGGCCGGCGCGGTCGTGATGCCGCCGTCATCGCTCAGGCCCGACATGGACGGTGGCCCATCGACGACGGTCCCTGGGTGCAGGCGCGTTCCGGTGAAGGTCGTGACGGCCGCCGTGGTCAGGTCGATCTGGCGAACGAGCGTCGCGCTGTCGCGCACCGTCAGCGTGTTGCCGCTGATGACCATGTTGCGCGGCCCTACGATCACCGCCGCAGTGCCGATGCCGTCGGGTGTGGCGGCATCGGGGTTCGTGCTGCCGTTGCCCGCGAGCGTCTGCACCGCGCCAGCCGCGGTGCCGCTGCGCAGGATGCGACGGACCCGGCTGTTCCCGAAGTCGGCGACGAGCACGTCGCCGTTCGCAGCGACCGCGATGCCATACGGCTGCGCGAACTTCGCCGCCAAGGGGTTGGCGCTGTCGACGTAGCCGCCGCCGCTGCCTGCGTAGGTGGTCACCACGCCGGCCATCGTGACGCGGCGGATCAGGCTGTTCTGCGCGTCGGTGACGTACAGGTCGCCGTCCGGCCCGAGCGCGATGCCGGTCGGGCTGCTGAAGCGCGCCGCGCTGCCGGTGCCGTCGGCCGTGCCGGTGACGCCGGCCGCGCCGGCCAGCGTCGTGACGGTGCCGTCGGCCGCGATGCGGCGGATCAGGTGATTGCCGGTGTCGGCGACATAGATGTTGCCGGCCGTGTCGTGCGTGAGGCCGAGCGGCCCGTTGAAGGTCGCCGTCGCGGCTGGCCCGTCCGTCGATCCACCAGTGGGGGTGCCTGCCAGCGGCGTGATCGACAGCAGGTCGGCGCTCAGCTTCTGGAAGCGGTTCGACGTGATGACGGTGAAGCTGTCGTCTGCGTTGCGGTCGATCGCGTTGGCCGGTGTGATGTGCGCCGCGTCGCGCAGACCCACCGTCGGCAACAGATCGAGGAGGACACCGCCAGGTGCGGTCACGGTCAATGCAGCGGCATTGCTGGTCGTGGCGCTCTGGCCGCTGCAATTGAGCGCGGCCTGGAACCTCGCACCGCTGTCGGAGATGGCCGGCGAGACGCTGACGCTGGTGGCAGTGGCGCCGGCGATCGCGACGAATGCACCACCCACGCCGCTGTTGCGCTGCCACTCGATGTTCAGCGTGCCGCTGCTGCAGGTCGCGGCGACCGTGAAGCTTGCGGTCGAGCCCGCGACGACCGACACATCGGCCGGCTGCTGCGTGATCGTCAGCACCGGCGCCGCGGTGGTCACGGTCAGCACCGCGTTGTTGCTCGTGGCACTGCCGGCGATGTTGCTGACGACGGCACTGAAGACCGCACCGGTGTCGATTGGCGCGGTGGCCGCAATCGAGTAAGTGGCCGCCGTCGCGCCTGTGATGGTGGCGCCGTTGCGCTGCCACTGATAGGCCAGCGGTGCGGTGCCGGTGGCCGCGACCGTGAAGCTCGCGGGCTGACCGCTCGTCACCGACAAATCGACGGGCTGCTGCGTGATGACGGGTGCCACCGCGGTCGGCGCGCCCTCATCGGGCGGTGGCGCATCGGCCCCGCCGCCACAGGCGGCGACGAAGACGCACAGGCTACCGGCCACGGCGCGCAACCGGCGCAGGAAAGAATCGGAAGTCGAGAAAGGCATGAAGGGGGTCGTCACGATGATCTCCATCTCAGAACGCGTACTGCGCCGAGGCGCCGAGCATCTGCAGTGAGCCGCGCGTGGTGTGAACCTTGAACCGCGTGGCGTCGTAGTCGACCGACAAGCGCCAGTTCGGCGTGAGGTCGTAGCCCACGCTCACGCCGATCAGCGGCTGCGTCTTGGACTCGCTCACGTTGCCCGAGAACGGCGCCGCGTAGTCGAAGCGCGTGCGCACACTGGCCAGGCCCAGCTGGCCTTTGAGCGACCAGCTGGGCATGAACGACCAGCGATAACCTGCCGCGAGGCCGATGCCGTCGACCTTGAAGCGCCCGCCGAATGCGGTGCCGAGCGGGCTGGTGTCGCCGCCGTCGAACTTGCCGGCGTCGAAGAACACGCCCTGAAGCTCGACGCCGTCCGTGACGCGGTAGCCCAGGAACAGCTTCGCGTGCGTGCTGCCGTGCTCGCAGGCGTAGCCATCGACACAGTCGGTCTTGCCGCGGACGACACCGGCGCCGGCGCCGACGCTGAAGTCGCCGGCATGCGCCCAAACGCTCGTCAGTGACAAGATTGCGGCGCACACGCAGTGGACACGGTTGAGACGACGGCCCGAGGCGGGCCTGGCAGAACTGGGCATGGCAACTCCGTGGTGAAGTGACGATCGGAACTGCGCGCTTCGCAGTACCTGCTACTTCACTGAACGAGGCGAGAGGCTGGCGATGGACATCGCTGCCGAGACTTTCTTTGCAGCGACATGCGGGCGCGTTGATGCGGCGCCTTCGCGTCGTGGAACCAGCCCGTCAAGTCGGCCAACCGGCTTGACTGACGCCGTCTCCGGCTGCCGATCTAGCCGCGTTCTGCCAGCCGGTGCGCAAGCTTCAGGCGCGGACTTTCCGAGTGTTGGCCGACCAGATCGGCGAGCGCTGCGCGGCCCTGTGCGGCCGCCTCGTCGGTTCGACCGAGCGCGGCCAATACCTCGCCGCGGCGCAGCGCCGAGTCGGCCGAGTCAACACGCGACGCGAACGGCGGCTTCGCCGCATCGACCTGTGCGAGTGCCTTCACGGCCGCTGGTCCATCGCCGCGGCGCGCGGCGGCCAGCGCGGCCAACTCCACGGCCACACGGTAGGGTCGACCGGCCCGTGCATCGTTCTGTTCCAGCAGGGCCAACAGTGCGCTTGCGGTCGCCTGCGCAGCAACCGGATCGTCAGCGGCCAGCTCGGCGCCGGCCTGCTGAATGAGCAACTGCACCCATCCGGCGGTTGGTTGCCCGGCATCTGGCCAGGTCTTGCGAAGCGGGACAAGAAGCGCCAGCGCTTCGTGGCCACGTCTGGCCAGTGTCAAGACGCGCGCCTGCGCGAATATCAGCTGCTCGTTGGCGCGGATCGCCGTCGGCGCCGTGACTGCACCCACCTCGTCGCGTGACAGCCCGTCCGCGCCCGCCGGTTCGCCGGTCAGCCACGCGATGTCCAGACGCCGGCGGCGCAGTTCGCAGGCCTGCGCCAGCGCCGATCCGGCAGGCTCGGTGGACACGTTGCGCTGCGTCTCGGCCAGCAGGGCCTGCGCACGGGCCACGTCGCCTTGTTCGGCGATGGTGTTGGCCAGCCGACCGATCGCCAGCACCGCATCTCGGCTGCGGCGACCGTAGTTGCGCATGAAGAGGTCAGCCGAAGCACGCAGCGCCGTCTCGGCCTCGGCGCCGCGTCCATTGGCGGAGAGGAGCTCGCCGAGGGTGGCCAACTCGTTCGACTTCAAATCGTCGGTCGCGGCGACGTTCGCCGCAATGCCTTTGTGGGCTTGTTGTATGGCCTGCAGCGCGCGTGCGTCGTCGAAACCGGACCAGAAGACGGCCAGATATCTCAGGTTCAGGAAACGCTGAATGTTGTCGGGAAACTTCTGCGCTGCAACGGCTTCGTTCCGCGTCAGCATGGCAAGCGCTTCAGTGCGCTTGCCGCGGGTACGCAGGATGCTGCCCAGGTCCGCCGCCGCGCGCAGCCGCCATAGCGCCGTGTTGTCGTCGTTGGCATCCGGCGCCCAGGCCACGGCCGCGCGTCGCATCAGTTCGGACTCGTCGAAGCGTTGAAGCTGGTACAGCGTCCGACCCAATGCAACGTAGGCATCGATCACTTCCACCGGCGATGCCGCATGCGCCTTCAGATGCGCCAGATAGTCCTGCCCGACGGCCAGCGACGCCTCGAACTCGTTGCCATAGTTGAGCTGCAGCATCACGGTTTGCATCTGCGCCTCGAGCTCCGCCGGACGATTCGCGTAGCGGGGCGCGCGTTCTTGCAACTTCTGGCGCAGTACCGCCGTCAACGCATTGGGTTTGGACATTTCGGCCGGCTCATCCTTGGCCAGCACCGCCAGACGGCTCATCGTCTCGATGTACAGGTCGGACACGGCGACCTGCCGTTCTGACTCCATCGCTGCGCGCCGCTCCTGCTGCCGAGCCACGTGCGCCTGCCACATCGAGAAGCCGCTGCCGGCCACGACCGACAGTGCCAGCGCGGCACCCATCGCCATACCCAACCTGTGGCGCTGCATGAACTTGCCAGCGCGGTAGCCGGCGCTGTCAGGCCTGGCCTGGACCGTCTCGCCGCGCAGATATCGTCCGAGGTCCTGCGCGAACGCGTCGATGGTCGGGTAGCGCTCGGCGATCGACTTCTTGAGCCCGCGGTGCAGGATGGCGTCGACGTCGCCGTGGAGTTGTTGGCGCAGCGACTTCGACGGCGCGGCGTCGCTGGCGAGCACTGGCTCGACGGCGGCGATCGCCTCTTCCAGTTCGGCCGCGCTGCCGCGCTTGAGGCGGTAGGGGCGGGCCTGCGCGAGCAGCTCGTAAGCCACCACGGCCATGCTGTAAACATCGCTTGCCGTCCCCAGCGGCTCACCGCGAATCTGCTCGGGGCTCGCATAGTCCAGCGTCAGCGCACGGCCCGAGAGCTCGGTCAACGCGGTGCGCGGCGTGCTGTCGCCTTCGAGCAGCTTGGCGATGCCGAAGTCGAGCAGCTTCACCTTCGCCTCGCCGGTCACCAGGATGTTGCTCGGCTTCAGATCGCGGTGGACGACGAGCCGTGAGTGAGCGTGACTGACGGCGGCCATCACCTGCAGCAGCAGTTTGATGCGCTCGCGCACCGGCAGTGCGTGGGTGCGGCAGTAGGCATCGATGGGTTCACCGTCGACATATTCCATGGCCAGGAAAGGCCGGCCGTGCGCGTCGATGCCGGCGTCGTACAGCCGCGCGATGTGCTCGTGCTCGAGCGTGGCCAGAATCTCCCGCTCACGCGCGAGCCGCTCGGTAAAGCTGTCGCCCCAGACGATGCGCGGCAGCTTCAGCGCGACACGCCGGTTCATCATGCCGTCCGTGCGTTCGGCCAGCCACACCGTGCCCATGCCGCCTTGACCGATCTGCTCGATCAGCCGATAGGCCCCGACGCTATCGCCCGTGGCAGGCCCGCCAATCGACGCCTTGTCATCGGCGATGTCGAGTTTGGGCAAGACGTTCAGGAAGTCATCGGTCTCGACATCTGCCTGGTGCGCGAGCAACGCGCGCAGCGTCGCGCGATGCAGGGATTGTTCGCCCGCGAGGCTTTCGAGCCACCCCGCGCGCTCGGGCGCCGGCAGGCTCAGCGCCTCGTCGAGCAGCGCGCTGATCGCGGGCCAGTGCGCTTCGAATGGCGAGAGCGGCGTCATACCGTCATGCGGGCGGCGCCCGGCGCCCCCCGATTTCCGATGCGTGGGTCGGCGCACTGCGTCGCGCTGTACGCATCACGAGCGACACGGTGCCTGCTGTCAGCACTGCTTGGAACAGCCAATCGATCGTCCCCCGTTCGAGGTGGCGCGAAACATCGCGGCCTTGCAGAGGTGAACGAGAAGAGCGCGCAAGGATGGACATCTGTGCACGCCATGTAGGCGATCCGGCAGCCTGACCCCGTGAAAAAAAAGTTCGGCTCGATGTCCATCGGCCAGCCGGCACCTCGTTCAATGAAGTAGCAGGTATTGCGCCGAGTGCAGTGCCGGTGATCACTTCACAACGGAGTTGCGATGCGACGAAACACGGTTCAAGGTCCACGTCACTCGCGGGTCTCTGCAGATGCTGAGTCAGTGCTGGAGAGCATGAGGCGCAACTTGATGAGTCTTCTCCGTCGAGTCTCGCTGATAGCGTTGTTGTCGCTTGGACTGACTGCATGCGGCGGCGGCGACGACGGTTCGGGTCCGGACGTTGCGCCGTCCCTTCCGGGAACGACGGTGGCAGCGGCCAAGATGAACGACGAGGATCTCAGCACGATCCTCTTTCAGGCGCACGAAGGTGACACCATCACGCTGCCCGCCGGTCGATATGTTTTCAATCACTCGCTCAAGCTCAGCGTCAACAGGTTGACCATCGTCGGCGCTGGCGACGCCTCCGATCCTGCGAGCAACACGATCCTGTCCTTCAAGGGAGCCTCGGAAAGCAACGGTGTCGAGGCTCGCTACGTCAAGGGCGTGACCTTCCGAAAGTTTGCCGTGGAAGACGCTGTCGGCAACGCCGTGTTCGTCGCCTATTCCAGCGACGTTGTCATCGACACCGTGCGCGCCGAATGGACCGACGATCCGCTGCACAGCTCGCAAATGGCGTACGGCCTCTATCCGGTCACGTCCGACAACGTCCTGATCACGAACAGCAAGGCGATCGGCACGCGGGATGCGGGGGTCTATGTCGGGCAATCGCAGAACGTCAGGGTGATCGGCAACGAGGCGTACTTCAACGTTGCCGGCGTGGAGATCGAGAATTCGCGCAATGCGGTCGTCGAGAACAACAATGTTCACGACAACACCGGTGGCATCCTGATCTTCGCGCTGCCAGGCGCTTTCCGCTTCCTGGACAACAGCGGAACAGTCGTGCGCAACAACACGCTCGTGAACAACAATCGGCCGCTCGCCGACACGGCGCAAGGCTTTGTCCGCGGCGTCCCGCCCGGCACCGGCGTCATGGCCATGGCGGCGCAGAACACCGAGGTCCTGGGCAACTCGATCACGGGTCACAAGACGGCCGGCATTCTGGCAGTCAGCTTTCAGTCTCTCGGCATCTTCTTCGACCCGACGACGTTTGATCCGTATCTGCGCGGGTTCTACGCCCACGACAACACGATCGCCGATTTCGGCGCCGCGCCCGATGGGCCGTTCGCCGATCCTGCTGGGCTGGCGCCTCTCGTGAGCGGCTTGTTCGCATTTCTCGATGCATCCGGCCTTCCAGCGCGCATGCCCGCGGTCATCTGGGACGGCATCGTCGACGTCGCCACCGGAAGCACCGGCGCCAACGGCGAAGGGGGCCAGTACACGGGCAACCTGCAGATCTGCTCGAAGGGCAACGTCACCGATCTTCCGGTCATCCCGAACGTCGTCTCGTACGAAAACATCGATATCGATCTGCTTGCCTTGACCCAGGGGCTGTCTGCGGGACCGATCTTCCCGTTTCCGCCGCGCATGGATTGCACGATCACCTTGCCCCCCGTCACGGGGCAGCCCTGAAGGACAGTCATGCTTACGAACCCGACGATCATGGAACGCGTGCAGTGGATGGTCCTTGCCGTATCGGCAGCGGGCATCATGTCAGCCTGCGGTGGGAATGATGATCAGCCCGGCCCGCCCCAGGTGGCTGTCTTCGACCAGAGTACGGCGCCGCAGGAGCTCTCCGACTGGCGCTTCATGTTCAACGACGGCAAGACGCTGACCTTGAACGCCAGCCTGGTCCCATACGACCTGAATTCGGCTCTCTTCTCCGACTACGCATTCAAGCTTCGCGCAGTCTATGTGCCGCCTGGGCGACAGATCGCCTACAAGGCCGACGGCACATTCGATTTCCCGATCGGCTCGGCGATCGTGAAGACCTTCTACTATCCGAAGGCGTCCGGCACCGACGCAGCGTATGTCGCTGTCGCGCGGCGTACGCAGAACGAACAGGGGAGTTCGATCGACCTCTCCGCCAACGTCCTCATCGAGACGCGTGTGCTGGTGCTGCAACCCAACGGCACCTGGTCGGGACTGCCTTACGTCTGGGACGCCGACCAGCGGGAGGCGACGTTGAAGGTCGGCGGCAAGGACGTGAAGCTCGAACTGGTGTCGGCCGACGGCACGAGCGAGAAGTTCAGCTATGCCGTGCCCAACGCACAGGCCTGTCAACAATGTCATTCGACCCAGACGGCGGGCGGCGCCGGCATCTTGCCAATCGGTCCCAAAGCGCGCAACCTGAACAAGACCTACGCCTACGGCCCCGGGCCTGGTCAGAACCAGCTGACCCACTGGGCCGACAGCCAAATCCTCGGCGGCTTTCCCGGCGTCGCCGGCGCACCGGTGAATGCCGATTGGCGTGACACGACGCAAAGCCTCGAGGCGAGATCCAAGGCCTATCTGGATGTCAACTGTGCACACTGCCACAGCCCTCGCGGAGCGGCGTTCCAGAGCGGGCTGATGCTCGACTTCCCGACCGTCGCCACCGTCAGCCCGTCGCCGGAGCGATGGGGCGTTTGCAAGACGCCGCTGGCGTACGGCGGACCGGGCGCACCCTACCGCTACGACATCGAGGCCGGCAAGCCGGAGGTCTCGCTGCTGCTCTATCGGCTCAGCCACTCCGCGACGGGCGACGTGATGCCTCCGATCAGTCGCAAAGTCAACCACACAGAGGGAATCGATCTGATCAACGCCTGGATTCGCGAGATCGCTCTCCCAGCTTGCGGGTGAGGAGAAGGCCCCGCTCGGTTGTCCGGTACCTGCCCGTCGAGGCGCGCACTGACGTGCGAAACGGAACCGACCTGAGGGCAGGTATTGGGCAAGCCCAAACACGGTCAGCGCAACAGCCGGAACAGCACTGAGGCGACAGTGCTGACAACCAGCATTGCGAACAGCACGCGAGCCGCAGTGAGCAGCATCGACCGCCCCGCAGGCCCGCTGCCGCGCGGCACGAAGCCAGCTTGCGCCAGGAGCGCGAAGACCTCGTCGCTGCCGCCGCGGCAGGAGAAGGTCATCCCGCGTGGGTAGTCTTTCCGGTTGTGCACGATGCGCACGCCGGGGTTGAGCCAGGTGGGCCCGCCCAGGCGCTCGATGGAGACAACCTGATCGGGCGCGAAGCTGTAGGTACGAAAACAGCGCAGGGTGAGACGGTCTCCCTCGACCGCGAAGAGATCGGAGCCCCCGCGGCTGCCCCAACCCACTCGGGCTTCGCCGCCGAGGCTGTGTCGAGATGGACTCCCTCTCATGAGCGCCGATTCCGCTGGGTCAGATGAAGAAGACGAGCGCCATCACCAAGGCCATGCCGAAGCCAATCGCGCTCACGCCGCGCAGCTGCTTGGCCTTGTCCGGCTGCTTCATCGATGTGACGAGGGCGATCGTGCCGGCGCCGATGCCGGTGACCATCGAAATCAGGGCGAGCAGGTTGTTCATGGTGTTTCTCCTCTGGTGGAGATTGGCGTCCGACCCCGTGGCGACAGGGCGGTCGCGGTGGCCGTCTACTTCATTGAACGACCCGAAGGCCGCCCAATGGATATCCGAGTCGGACTTTTCTTGGGCTCCCGTTGCTGGCATGTCCAAAGATCGTCGAGGTCAACTTCCCCTAACGAACTGCGGGCCGCGGGATGGACACCGGCATGGCGATGGACTGCTTCAGTCGCGGGTCTTGACCCCGGCGAAGCGACGGGCTTGCGCGAGTTCGGGGGCTGTCGGGGTGTTGAGTGGTCAGGTCGGTCAGCGCAGCGCGGACACGGCCGGCGCGTTCATGGGCGAGTGGTGGACTCCGTTCGGATGCGACGTGCCTGTTCTTTCGCGGTGGCCAGCGCCAGCCGAGCCTCGGCGACGGCCGGGCTGTGGTCGGGGTCGTAGACGGCGCGGTGCAGTGCGACGGCCTGGTCGAGCACCGGCAGGGCCTCTTCCGCGCGCTGCTGGCGCAGCAAGGCGCGGCCGAGCACGAGTGTCGCGCGGGCTTGGAGGTCGCGCTGATAGTCGGCAAGGCCACCGGCGTCGATGGCGGAAAGCGATTGCGATGCCTGGGCCTGCGCAGCGGCGGCATCGCCTGCCTCCAGCGAGAGCCATGCCGACTCGACCAGCGCGGCCACGTTACCGGCCCGCCCCTTCAGGGCCGCGGGTCGCGCCGCGCCACTCGCCTTGAACGCAGCGAGCGCCTCGGCTGCCTTGCCGCTTGCCACAAGCCAGCGCCGCTCGACGGGATCGATGTAGTCGTAGAACCTCGGCAATTGCCGGACGTCGGCGAGCGCGCGCGCCTTGTCGAGCGCGGCTCGTGCCTCGTCGAGCCTGCCCAGCATGACGAGCGCCTCGGCCCGAATACTGAGGAGCGGGATTTCGAGTGTGTCCGGTGTCTTTGCCATCTTCTCGGTTTGGGCAAGCGCTTCGTTGATGGCCGCAAGGCCACCCGTGGCGTCACCGTAGGCTGCGAGTGACCGGCCATAGGCGAGTGGCATCCACGCACGGACGTCGCCAAATCCCACTGCCTTCGGCGTGCGCGACCACGCCAATGCCGGGCGGATCCGTTCCAGGCTCTCGGCATAGCGGCCGGTATCGCAGAGAAACGTCGCGTAGTAGCGTTCGGCGTAGCGCAGCTCGGCCTCAGCCTGTCCCTGGCGATGAATTTCCGCGATCGCCTGGTCGAAGTTGACTCGAGCCTCGGGGAAGTTCCCCAGCCGAAATTGCTCGGCGCCTATCAACTCGTGAAGAAAAGCCAGCTGACTCGCGCCCAGTTCCGGCTTGCCCTCGATCATCTGCACCGCGTCGGCGAAAGACGCCAGCGCGTCTTCGGGTCTCCCCAGGTCACGGAGCAAGCCACCCCGAATTACCAGCAAGGTGACCAGTTCGCCACCTGGTGGTTGTCGCCTTGCGATGGACAGTGCTTGTTCACAGGCGGCGAGCCCGCGTCGGGTATCGAGCCGCGCGTAGAGCGAGGCCTGCATCATCAGTACACGCAGCCGAAGCGGGGAGTCCTGGTCGTGCCGCGCGTCGAGCACTTGCTCGGCCTCGGCAAGCATGGCGATGGCTTCGGTTTTCGGCTCCAGTCGCCGGAGAACATTTGCGGTGTCGGCCATCGCCAGCACGGTCTCGTCGCTGGCCGGCCCGGTCAGCTGCCGTGCGAGGGCGAGTCGCTTGCGGTGCATCTCGAGTTCCTTGTCCTGCACCACCATGTCCCGGTACATCGCCGCAAAGACGCCGAGCAGGCGCAAACGGGCCATGGGCGCGGCGGCGAGTTCCGAGTCGATGCGCTCGGCACCCCGGTCCAGCAGTTCCCGCGCCGTGGTCTGAGCCGCGCGCTTGGGATCGGCCTGATCACCGGCGTTCGTCTTGAAGACGCTTTCCATAAAGCCTTGTACCGCGCGCGCCGTGGCGGCTTCGGTCTGCGCGCGTTCGGCCTGCAGCCGGGCTTCGTGGGCTTGCCACATCGCGACCGTCGTGCCAGCCACAAGGGCCAAGACCACTGCGCCCCCCGCGGCCACCTGCAGGCGATTGCGACCGATGAACTTGGCCGCGCGGTAAGCCAGGCCGTCGGGCCGCGCCAGCACCGGTTCGCCGTCACGCCAGCGCCGCAGGTCTTGCGCGAAGGCATCCATGGTCGCATAGCGCTCCTCGGGCTGCTTCTTCAGCGCCTTGTTGAGGATGGAGTCGAGGTCTCCGCGCAGTTGGCGGGCGAGCACGCGGTCGTTCGCCGCCGTGCTCGCCATCGGCGCCTCGGCCGAAGCGATCGCTTCCTCGAGTTCGGCGGCACTCGCCCGCTTCAAACGATAGGGCCGGCTGCCCGTCACCATTTCGTAGAACACGACGCCCATGCTGTAAACATCGCTTGCCGTCCCCAGCGGCTCGCCGCGGATCTGCTCGGGGCTCGCATAGTCCAGCGTCAGCGCGCGGCCCGAGAGTTCGGTCAACGCGGTTCGAATGGTGCTGTCGCCTTCGAGCAGCTTGGCGATGCCGAAGTCGAGCAGCTTCACCTTCGCTTCCCGCGTCACCAGGATGTTGCTCGGCTTCAGATCGCGATGAACGATGAGCCGAGAGTGGGCGTGGCCGACGGCGGCCATCACCTGCAGCAGCAGCGCGACGCGCTCGCGCACCGGCAGTGCGTGGGTGCGGCAGTAGGCATCGATCGGTTCGCCGTCGACGTACTCCATCGCCAGGAAAGGCCGGCCGTGCGCGTCGATGCCGGCGTCGTACAGCCGGGCGATGTTTTCGTGCTCGAGCGTCGAGAGAATCTCCCGCTCGCGTGCCAGCCGTTCGGCGAAGCTGTCGCCCCAGACGATGCGCGGTAGCTTCAGCGCGACACGCCGGTTCATGAGCCCATCGGCCCGTTCGGCAAGCCACACCGTGCCCATGCCGCCCTGGCCGATCTCCGCGATCAGCCGGTAGGCGCCGACGCTGCTGCCTGCGGCCAGCCGACCGAGCGGCGAGGGCGTGTCTGCCGTGTCCAGCCGAGGTAGCGTGTTCAGGAAGTCATCGGTCTCGACCTGGGCCTGGAGTGCCAACAACGCGCGCAAGGCTTCGCGGTGCGACGCCCGCTCGCCGGTGAGGCCTTCGAGCCAGGACGCGCGCTCGGGCGCCGGCAGGCTCAGCGCCTCGTCGAGCAGCGCGCTGATCGCGGACCAACTCGCTTCGAACTGCGAGAGCGGGGTCATTACCGTCATCCGGGCGGTGCCGCCGCCGTCAGGTTCGCAGCGCGTGGGCCAGCAGCAGCCGAGCCTTGTCCCAGTCGCGGCGCACGGTACGCGTCGACAGGCCCAGGGCCTCGGCGATCTCGGCGTCTTCCATGCCACCGAAGTAGCGCATTTCGACCACGCGCCCGAGTCGTTCGTCGATGCGGGCGAGGTCCTCGAGCGCGGCGTGCACGTCGAGGATCTCGTCGGACGCGGCCGGCAGGGTGCCGATGAGCTCGGAATCGAGCGTGACCTGCTCCGCGTCGCCACCGCGACGGTCCGCCTGCGCGGCGCGCGCTGCGTCGACGATGATCGAGCGCATCACCGTGGCCGAGTAGGCCAGGAAGTGCGAGCGGTCCGTGGGCGTCAGGGCTTTGCGCTGGATGAACTTGACGTAGCACTCGTTGACCAGTGCGGTCGTCTCGATCAGCCCGTCGCGGGCGCCACGCGCCAGGCGCCGGTGGGCGATCTGCCGAAGCTCCGGATAGAGGAGCTCGAA
>Ga0307510_10005362_pt1 | contig 15258 bp, 7 predicted proteins | sample 12_EM_MG_FD_207224 | JGI IMG/M metagenome (GOLD analysis project Ga0307510, IMG submission 207224) | Populus trichocarpa ectomycorrhiza microbial communities from riparian zone in the Pacific Northwest, United States - 12_EM | ecosystem: Host-associated > Plants > Roots > Unclassified | place...
GGCAGAGGGAACAGTTATTAATAGTTGAATAAGGAAGAGATTCTAATAAATACTAGAAGGGAGAAGCAAATGAACTATGAATGCATTTTACCCTGTTGAAATTGTTAGATTTTCGTGTTGTTATATTTATTGTAATGTTCACCTTTTAATAATATGTATTTTGTTTCAGGATCATCGCATGCACGACAGGAGTAGATCCTAGCTTATGTTCCCTTCTTGTAATCTAGGTTCTAGGGAGTATACCTTTATATTTTGTAAAGATGAAAATGTTGGTATAACTTAATTTGTATAATAAATGTTTAAACTTGATTGAATGAATTTAACCTTGTAGTTCATATAACCATATTTCATGTCTATGTATTTATATTTATTTATTTTTATCCATCCATAATGATATTTTGTTATATAATGCATATCATAAATATTGTGGTTAATAAGGTGAGTATAAATGTGGAATTGAAACCCAAGATGATTAGGTCGGGAATTAAGTTATGAGATGCGAGCTATTAGAAGTGTAAATAGATTTCATGTCAATAACTTGGGACCTTCCGGTATAGGGGGGACGCTGTTGAAATTTCGGTAGATTTTTATACGAAGACCATGAATATAGATATATATATATAAAAAAAAATTAATTACTCTGTTCTTCGATTGACATGAGATTGTCATTTTATCCCGGAATGGGGAACATTACATGAGCTCTTCATTCTCTGTTGGGCTCATGCGGTAGTGTGGTAAATTAGGCAGGGTTGATCCCGGAATCATATCAATGGCATGTTGTACCTCCCTCATTGGAGGTAGTTGATTTGGAACCTCATCAGGCATGATATCCTGAAATTCTTCCAGCATTGTCGAGAACTCTGTTGGAATAATGTTGTCCTCTTGCTTCACGTCACGGCTCACTACTAATAGCACCATGTCTTCCGCTTGTACAATTCGAGAGAATTGTCGCATCGTTAAAACTGGGACAACCTCCTTTTTTGTATCAAATTCTGAAATCTATAGGGGATCCAAAACAAATTTCTTACCTTAGAAATTAAAAGAACAAGTATTAGCATACCCATCATAGAGAACTCTCCGGTCATAGAGCCACGGACGTCCCAGTAGCATATGGCACACAGTCATAGGAATTACATCACACCAGGCTTCGTCAACATATTTTTTTCCCAATGAAAATTTAACCAAGCAACGCTGCTTCACTAGGACTGAATTGGCCTCACTAACCCAGCTAATCCGGTAAGAGGTGGGGTGTTTCTCAGTCTTCAGCCCCAAACATTCAATGGCTGCTTCGCAGATCACGTTCATGCCGCTGCCATTGTCAATAATGACATTCAAAGCCCGACCATTATGCTTCATGCGAGTGTGAAAAATATTGGTGCGCAACCATTCAGGATTAGCCTGAAGCTCCTTCCTAGTTCCTGTCAATATCCGATGGATAACGCAGCTTGGTAATTCTGATGCACTCAAGTGTTCTTCGTCACTATGTCTACTCCCATCAATCTCTTCCTCCTTTGTGTCTTCAACAGTGCCCTCTACTAACAATTCTTTTTCACAGATAAATGCTAACTTTTTATCCCTTGTAGGACACACAACAACATAGTGTCCGAAGCCTTTACACTTATAACATTGTGGTCCTTCGTTAGAGGCTTTGGCTTTTCCTTTATAATCTCCACTAACCCCACTTCTAGTTTGAACCCTCAGTGATGGGAGCCTTTGGGTTGAAGATAATGGGACAGGTTCTGATTTTGAATCCCATGACGTCACTTTTCTCCCAACAGAAAGCCCTAGTTGTTTCTCAATACGGAGTGCCAATTGATACGCCTCTTCCACCTTGATTAAGTGTGCATTCCACATTTCTTTACGCAGGTCGTTGCGTAACCCAGTGCGGTATCGGGCTAAAGTTTGCTGCTTAGTTTCCACAACCTTACTACGTACAGTCAATTCGTGGAAACGATCTGTAAATTGATCAACACTTAATGAACCTTGTCTGAGTTGCAACATCTCTTCGAACATCATTTGCTCATAGTCAATGGGCAAATATTTTTCTTTTAGTTTGTCTTTCATCTCTTCCCAATTATAAATTGCTGGTCGTCGTGTTCGGTGCAATTGTTCTTCCACACTCCCCCACCATGCTCGTGCATGGCCCTTTAATTTCATTCGAACATAACGAACCTTCCTATCCTCTGAAACAGCAAACCAATCGAAGTAATCCTCAATAGCTGTTGACCAGTCTTCAAAAGCATTGGGTTCTAGTTTTCCAAAAAAATCTGGAACATCAACCTTCATTCTTTTGGTCAATTCATCAAGAGGTTGATAACCTGTACCATGATCTGCATGTCCTCTGTGCATGTTTCGCCTATGACACCGAACTCGAGGTTCATGATCCTCAAACTCCTTATTTCCTTCTTCTTCCTTATAAGCATCTACATCACTATTGCCCAACCTCTCTCTATGAACTGCTCTGCGCCCTCGCCGATTAAAGGGACCATACTCCTCTCGAGCACAGCGCTCCTCCATGACATCTAGTTGATGAATAAGTTGCTCCATTACTGTGGCGATCTGATCAACCTGGTATTGCAGCTGAGGTTGATCTGTGTCTTGGGTGTTTAGGTTTTGATGGCTTGAGTTTGGGTTGTTTGTGTTATTCGGGTGTTGGCTGGTTGGGTTTGAGTTGTTTGGGTTTTGGTTGGGTGGATTTGGGTTGTTCGGGTTTTGGTTGGTTGCCATGGCGTACAAAGTACCACTGCGGGTTACAGGCATGGACGTAAAACACCGCAATGAATGGAACCAGGTAGCCACACTAAAGCTCTAATACCAAATTAGTGACAACGATATCTTGGAGCAGCCTCACGCTGGAAACCAAGAACAGGGACTATCACAGAATCTCTCTATGTTGGAATCACTCCATGGAAAACTCAACTCAGAGTCGTAGGATGGCCAAAAATTATTGCCTTCCATATTATTTGCATCCTCCTTTAAATACTAATACAATTTTCGGTTCCAACTAGGAAAATAATAAACTAGGAAAACAATAACAGAATAGGTTTTGAAATCCAATTAGGAAAGTAATAAACTAGAAAAAAAGTAATAACAGAAAAGAACAAAATTGCAGCAGCTCTCATGTTGATGTAGGCTTTGATCACGAAACTGTAGGAGGTCCTATTCCCTGATTTGCATCATAGTGGCATACGTTAGCACTAGTATACCAGTCAAGAAAAACTCCACAAAGCTTTTTTAGTGTTGTTTAACAAGAAAACAAGTGTACATAGGTATATTTGAGGAGATTCAATAAGGAGATGCTCTATGTTGAAGAATTGCTTGAGCCAGTAGCCCTGAAAGTTTTGATAACTAGGAGGAGTAAAAGAATATGCCTTGTGAGAAAACTTTATGCCTTGCTAGACAGAAGCTTGTTCAAAGTGAAGCAATTTATGAAAAATCACATATGAATTTAAGAGACCAGTTTACCACAACATGGACCTCCTAGTTTTTACAAGAACAACCAATGTGAATGACTTTCCAAATGAAGTAATCAGGTCAAAGCAAACATTTTAGTGCCGCCTCCAATACATGTTTCCTCCTAAGAATTTCCCCCATACTTATCACTGAAATCACCTTAGGATGTATAATCCTTAATAAAAATATAAGTTTCTTTGAATATGAATGACTTATTCAAAATGACTTTTTATTTTCTCTAGATGATGGCTAGAGGTCCCTCAACACTTATCCTAGGAATATGCAATTCTTATAAGAAGGGATTGGTATGTGGTCTCCCCAATATTATATGCACCACTTGTCAAGGGATGGACTCAATCTTCCCAGTGCTATATGCATCACTCGTCAAGGGATAAACTTGGTCTCCTCAATGCTACATACACCACTTTTCAAAGGATGGACTTGATCTCCATAGTGCTATATGTACCACTCTCCAATGGATGTATTTGGTCTCCTTAGGGTAACATCCTCACTATTCAAGGGATTGATTAGAGATCTCCCTAGTACAACAACAACACTCTTCAATCACCACTTTTCAGCGGGGGGCTCTCACGCCTCGTAAAAAAAATCATGATAACCACTCTTTAGTGGAGAGCTCTCAAGCCCCATGATAATGCTGGGAAAGCCACTAGCTCCCACTCTCCAAATAACCTATAATTACTTCAAAATTCCTAAGTATAAGTTCAACCTCCTTGGGTTCCACACAACCACTTAGGATTTGTTTTATAAATGATGGGCATAGTATCCTCAATCTCTTAGAATTTTTCTAAATACGAATTCTTGGTATTTTTTGTTTGAAAGAATTTCTTTCGGTTCATATGCATATTTTTCTGCACTTTTTCTAGCATACACCTCTTTTTTATACGAGCAAAACTCACCACTCTATCCAAACTAGGTAATTAATTAAAGTCTTCATGCATTATTATATCACAAAGACTGGGGAGGCCTATTGATGAACCAAGATTTTATTAGTATATTTTTGTATATATTTTCCAAAATTACTAGATCGAGAAAAACACGTGGGTATAATTTTCCTGAACTCTTGGGTGAGTGGGGCTAGCACACACCAGCCCCAAGCACGCCCCAACACAGATGCAGCTAGTTCTGGCACCTGCCAGACCTAGCACTTAGGTGGATTCCTTTCAAGCTCAAGAAATTACACTCAAACTCCTCTTCTTCATAAAAGGACAAGACTCGTGGGCTATAAATACACAATTAATATTTTAAAATAAAGGTTCACAATCTCTTTATTCTCATTATTTTTAGCATATATATTTTCAAAGTTTATCTCTCTAAAATATTATTGCACTTTCTCTCTCTAAAAAAATACTTACTTAACATTTAAGAGTCCCTACATCTATCAAAGTTGATCTTTTGCAAGTACTAGCCACAAGCTACATTGACTTACGAGACACCAGTACATGCTATAATCCACCTTAAATATAGATGATTACTAGAACAAATTGATTAACTAATTATCCAACTCAAAAATATTGTTTCTAAATTATTTAAATTTTTTGGGACATCATTATTATGATGTCATGTTTTTTTTTGCAATGTCAAGAACTTCTTAGTATACATGTAGATATATACGTACATATTTATCTTGTCAAACATATGGATGTAAGAAATAATTGGTAAATAGGATAGTCTGGTATAGAGTGCTGGTCAGACGCATTAGCTAAATTATTTCCTTTGATAAAAATCCGTTCATACTTCATGAAAATTAATCTTTTTTCATCAAAACAAGAATTTTTTATTTTTTGAAAATGATTAATATTGTAATGACTATAACGCTAGACACTGAGATCATAACAGAAGGCAAAAGTCAATCATGCACCTTGATTTCATAAACATTGAAACGTGGAATTCCTCAGTTTCAAAATTTCTTTTTGAAGATCGTAATGTTTTTTACAGTTTTTTTTTTATTTATCAAAAGCTAACAACTTATAATCACAATATTTTCAAAATTTAAGTTATGAACACCAAATAAACAACTCTTTATCGCTGACTTCATATTATTAAGCTCAAACAGAGATTTTAAAAGTTTCTCATTACAAGTATTTCTCGAAACGAAAGAGTATCTCACCACGGTTTTACAAAGGGGTTATAAATTAACTAGACATTAATTAGCCTCGGGAAATTTTCTTTTAATCATCAATGATGTTAAATCACCGTCTCTCTCAAAAAAAAAAAAGTTAGATCCCCCAAACTAATTAAGACAAGAAAAAATTTGCGTAGAACAAAGATGGGGTTTAGATCCCCCAAACTAATTAAGACAAGAAAAAATTTGCGTAGAACAAAGATGGGGTGCCAAAATCAGTGTTTCATAGCGTGAGTTTGCTCAATTTTGCCTAAGTTTGCTAACTATATGTTTTCTAGATACAAGGCAAGGTCAATGGCCAAATTGGAAGTCCAAAATGAGTGAAATTCAATTTCCCAAATATAGCCCTAGTTTAAAACCCTTGATGTCTGGTCCTTAGCCTAAGTATTCCAACCCATGCGTGCAACCCTAGTTGGAAAATGAGTCAAACTCTTGTAACCGAAGCTTCCACTTCTCTTTTTGTGTGAACATTAACCCCTTTTAAGCATAATCATGTTCCCAATGTAGAAAGTCCACGTTAAAGTTAAAATCCATCAAATGGCCGGTAAATTTTCAAATAATATTCTTAATCCCTAAACTCTACAATCAGTTCATTTAATTATGTCTTGCTAGTATTACATGGTAATTGTCTAAAGCAGCCAGCCATTCCTATACCCAACATGTTCATTATTGTGTTCTTACTATCTTATCATGTGTTAAGAAAACCTAACTAAGACTATGTTTGTTTAATGGGAAGTGATTTTTAAATTTTTTAATTTTTTTTACGTTTGTTTATTAATAAAAAAAAATTTGAATAAGTTTTTAGCAAAGTATTTTCTTTTTATTTTAGATGGAAAACACTTTCTAGAAATTGTAAAAAATTCAAAAATATCTTGTTATTTATTAATTATATCAATTTTAATTCTCAATATTTTTATTGCTATATATTTTATTTTGAATTATTTTTTATTTTTTTCAATTTCATCCCTTAGAATTTAATTTAATTTGATATTTATATTAATTGGGTCCTTATTCTTTATTAATATTTTTTTTCTTTTATCCTTTACTTAATTCTAATTTTTTATATATTAGATTTGGTTTCTACTTTTTATTGTTATTTATTTTATTTGAAATAATTTATAAAATTATAATTTTTTTCATTTTCATCCTCTTTTCAACTTTTTTGTTTGTTAGATTTGGTATCAATTCTTTTAATTGCTATATATTTTTTTGTCTCCTCAAATGCAGATGTATACTCAAATTTAGTTGTAGAATATACTTTGATCTTTTATTAAAAACTCTTCCAACTCAATACTATTATTTAAAGTAAAACATAACCCAACTGGATTTGCTATTTCCAATATCTGATTAAAAAATAACATCCAAACAACTATAAACTACTAGTTCATCTCCTCTATAGACCATGTAAACCCCTTAAACATCAATGCATGAGATTAAGTAAATAGAGAGGAACCATTAGTAAGATAAAAAAAAAAAAAAACTCTAACTTTAAGTGTGAAATACATAAGTGAATAAAGAGAGATTTGAGACCTAATGTGAGAAAAACAAAGAGGAGAGGGCTAGATTTAAAAGGCATGAACAAGTGAGGGATGAAAACAAAAAAAGAAGAAGAAAAACCTGTCAACCTTAAAAGAGAAGGAGTTGACGGCAAAAAAAGGAACAAGGGAGAAAAAGAGTCACTCTGATGCGAACCTCGTGATCACATGGTCACGCAACCCACACGCAAAGACACCAATTTCCGGAAAGCCAAGTAAATCAGGTTTGATAGGAGTGTGACACAAAGATAACTTGTACCTAGGCACCAGCACTATTGGAAACGGAGACCTTCACCCAACAAATATTGATTCGCGAACGAGAAGTATAAGGATGACGCCACGAAGACAGTTGTTCTTCGATAAGTTGTTTTTCAGTTCTTTAGAGAACCATGCAAGGGAGATTATCTCACCAACACACACACACACACAAAGTGCGGCAAACAAGAAGTTTTACTAATTTGAATTGTCTAACTTACATATCTGGTTATGCCTTTATTTATACTAACTCTAGACTTAAATAAACCCTAATGGACCCCCTTTAGGTGGACTTATATTAAGCCCACTTATAATTGACCCAAATAAGTAATAATAACCCAAAGACTAAGAACAAAATAATAAAAATAATAAAAATCCAAAAATTACCATCCTAAATATGCTAGAATCAGATTTGTCACCATTAAAAAGTTCCAAATAGACTAGGACATCTGATCTGAAGGTAGAATTTATTCTGAAGTCTTCTTTTCTTTTTATAGCTAGGATGAATAAGGAATCCTTGTAAGAAAAGGATTCTGAACATTTATGAATCCTTGCCACACATGAAAACTATGTTGCAGCCCATTAAAGATCTTTGGAGAATTAGGAGATTCCCAAAATAGGCTACCACATCCTTTTAGGAAAAGAATCCTAGCCAAATAGGAAATCCACAAGTCAAAAGGAAGTAAATAACAAAATTCATACAACCTCTGTTGACCTGTATTTCGATACCTTTCCAAACTCTGATTGACCTGCAATTTTAAACCAAGGTAGGACAACATGTCAAGAGACTCCACGTAAACTTTCAGCTCGATCTAACGGTCGGATTAAGAATTATGACTGTTGTCGTAAACCTGGATAGGTGCACTTTTTACGTCAAAATCCGAATTTTTCATTTCCTGGATCATATCACACTCACTTCTTCAACACCTTCTCTTAAGAACAAACAAGAAAAACCACATCAATCAAACATATGAGAGGAAACAAAAACGTTGAGTGAGGATTTAAACACCAAAAGACAAGATAAAGTGAGGGAGAAGAACAAGAAGAAGCTGGCGGCAATAGAAGAAGAGAAGTCAAAATATTTGAGGGAGAAAGGATTTCAAGGAGCAAAAAACACAACTAGGACAAAACTAAAACCTTCCTAAAGCAATTCCAAATGTTTTCGGGTAAGTTTTATGCAAAAATAGTAGCCCTTATATTAGAGTTCTTGAGTAATTTTCTAGGTAAGTTAAAAGTGAGGATGGAATATGGAAGAGAGGTAAAGAAAGGCTTGATAATGTTCTTAACCAAATTAAAGTTCTTAACCAAATTAAAGGACAAGGAGACAAAGAAAAGGGTTACAAGCCTTCAGTCAAACATGAATAAAGATAGGGGAAAACATTCTTGATACTAGTTAAGCATGCATGTTGAAATAACTATGTTGAATCCTATCATAAATTATGATGTGTTGGAAATTAAGACATGAACAAATCTCTATTACACATACTCTTGAGAAGCCTAACCTTTAAATAAATTATATTCCCATATGTGATTATTGATGTGAAAATAAAATTTTGTAAGTAATTATGACTTAAGAAAGAAAACAAATGCATGAAAAATAATGGTTTATGTGTTGGACCTTCAAACCGGAAATCTAGGCTGTGTTGTTAGTTAACTTGTGACCAGAAATTGACTTAGATAAAGATGTAATATGGAGTATTGTCCTTCATGAAAGTTTTAGAATTGGGTGTTAAATTTTAAATGGAACTGGAATCACCTAAATTAGAGCTTTAGAACTCTAGATATTGATAGAAAACTGAAGACAGGTCAAATTGAAAAATTCTATACACCATGTGCTCGGGACCTTGAACTGAAATTTTAGGCTTATAGCTGAGAGAAATTGGGATAACTATCTTCGTGAAAGATGTGTGCCTTCATGTTAACTTTCACAAGAAATAAGCCTTACTCTATTTAGAGCTATAGAGCTCTAGATATGGATAAAACACAAGGTAGAGGTCAGGCTATGCGTTACAGGACAAACCTGCATACCATTGTATTTTGATAAATTTGAGTGTATGAACGGTAATACTGGGTTGACCTAGTTCATCCCATATGTGTTATTGTGTGTTAGCTTACTAAGGACAAAAGCCTTGAAGGGAACTGTGTCCTCGAATTCTAGTGGAGGAAGAAACACTAAATAGTATTTTAATGCACTTGTCATGTGTTGTCTAAATATAATGAGTTGAGATGGAATTTAATAGAGGTGATTCTTACATAAAGAATGAGTATATAAACTCGTTAAAGCATATGCTGACGGGAAAATATTTGTATGGTACATAAGAAATGTCGGGCACGGGGTTTTCCATCAGAGGAACTGACGCTACCGAAGAAGCAGGTAAACGACATCTTGCCTATAATGAACTTAGTTAAATCTAAAATTTTTGAATTCTTGACAAATATTGAGGATCTGAAAGGTTATGGATAAAATTTTAGGATACAATGGAAGACCGATACAATTGAAATGTTTTCGTAATGATCAAAAGACCAATGAAAAAAAATCATCTCCAAAGTCATCAGAAATTAACGAATTTGAATTGATCATAAATCATGGAGTCAAGTCTGAAACCTTAAGATTCATGAATGAATAACGAACAACTTAGTAATATGGATGATTCATGAATGTAATATGAGCCTAAGAACGATTTGAATTGCTTTCGCAATGAGCGAAAGCCATTGTTGGAATTGTTTCTAGAATTATGGAAACCATTGAATATGGGTCACTTTCACAATAAGCGAAAGCCAATGTTGGGATTCATTTCTGAAATCGCAGAAACCATTGAAATTGGATTGCTTTCGCAATGAGCTTTTGCCAATGTTGGGATTTGTTTCTGAAATCATAGAAACCATTGAAATTGGATTGCTTTTGCAATAAGCGGAAGTCAATGTTAGGAATTGTTATTAAAATCGCAGAAACCATTGAAATTGGATAGCTTTTACAATGAGCGAAAGCCAATGTTGGGAAACAATTGCTTTCACAATTAGCAAAAGCCAATGTTAGGATTAAACCCTAGAGTTGTGGGAAACATTGAAATTGATTTGCTTTCATAATGGATGGAAGCTAATGATGGAATTGTTTCCGAAGTTGAGGGAACCAATGAATTTGATTTGCCAATGTCGATATTATTTTCCATAGCTTTGGAAACCAAAGAATTTGAGTTGCACTTGTGATGAGCAATGACCCATAAAGCGAAGACCCTCCAGGGAACTCCGAAAGGCGTTATATTACAATAATTGTTTGAACGTAGTCATTGTAGAGTTATCGGTTTTACCTTGCATGATTGGATAAATTTTGATTATGCATTAAATCTATTTTTTTCCATCCAAACTTGTTTAAACAACTTAGAACTCATTACCCAACACTAAAATGAACTTCAAAAGCTAACCTGGTGATGTTTTTCCTCCCCTTCAATTTTTCTTCTTTGCCATGACTTACAACCCCTTCTCTCTCTTCTCCCTCACTTAGTTTTCTTCTTAAATCCTTGTTTGAGGGAGTGATTTGTTGTTTTACACCTTTTAGATATTTGATTCTACACAATTTCTATTCTTTCTCTCAAGGTAAATTTTTTGTTAAAAGTGTTTTTCCCTCCTTCCTTTATCTTCTTTTTTTATTTCTCTGTTACCTTTGTTTCTGGAGTCAAAAGAAGGGAGAATAAATTGCGGGACTTTGCCAGCTCATCAGATTATTTACAAAACTGTCATTGATGAATTTTATGTTATTTACTATCCGACTATTAGCATTTTTTAAAAATATCTTCCCAAACTCGAATTGCCCTAAAATTATAATCGAATGTAGCGTTCTGCTCAATAGCGTGAAACTAGTCAATACGTGAAATATTTTTATTATTATTATTAATTTATATTTTCTTTTTTTTTTACATTTAACCATTTATTTTAATCACTTATTTTTTTTCAAGGTTTCACAAGGCCAATCCCAAATGACCTTAACCTTCTCTTCATCCATCTTAATACCCTATGCAGTTACTACATATCCAATAAACAAAATTTTCTCTATGCAAAAGATACACTTATTGAGATTAGCATACAGTTTCTCATTATTCAATACACTAGGATGTTTATACTTTACTATTATGTTGTTGATGACGTGACAGTCAGCACACATCCTCCAAGTTCAATCCTTTTTAGGCCAGTAACACTGGCACAACACAAGGGCTCATACTCTCATGAATGTACCCCTTCATCATCAACTCATCTACTTGCCTTTGAAGCTCCTTCGTCTTCTCGGGATTGCTTCTATAGGTTGGACAGTTAGGAACCGAAGCCCTAGGCATAAGGTCAATCCGATGTTCAATTCCCCTTAATGGTGGTAATCCACTAGGGGTGTCTGTAGGGAATACATCTTTAAACTCCTACAACAAAGAAACAACCACACTAGGAATTGCAAAATCAAGATCGTTAGTGTTAAAATAAGCCTTCTTATACACAAGTAAGATGATACGGTTCAACTTTGTGATACGAACCAAGTAAGGTCAGATTCGGATTTTGGCGTAAAAAGAGTAACAGTCCAGGTTTACAGCAACAATTATAATTCTCAATCCGGCCATCGGATCGGGCTAAACACAACTCTTGGTGAACCATAACCAAACAATCTCGGAATCAATTGAAACTTCATATTCAGTCTATTGGGGGTGAGATCGCATCATATGTCAAATTTGGACTTATTATGATATTGTTTGCTTAAGGTTTTAATTCAAGGTTCAATTCTGCCGTAGAAACACTACTCTTAGTGAACCATAAGCAAACCATCTTAGAATCAATTGAAACTTCATATTCCGTCTATTGGGGGTGAGATTACATCATATGTCAAATTTGGGCTTATTCTAATATTGTCTGCTTGAGGTTTTAATTTGAGGTTCAATTCTGCCGTAGAAACACTACTCTTAGTGAACCATAAGAAAACCATCTTAGAATCAATTGAAACTTCATATTCCGTCTATTAGGGGTGCGATTGCATCATATATCAAATTTGGGCTTATTATAATATTGTCTGCTTGAGATTTTAATTTGAGGTTCAATTCTGCTGTAGAAACACTACTCTTAGTGAACCATAAGCAAACCACCTTAGAATCAATTGAAACTTCATATTCTGTGTATTGGGTATGAGATCGCACCATATATTAAATTTAGGCTTATTTTAATATCATCTTCTTGAGGTTTTAATTGGAGGTTCAATTTTACCACAAACTGATCATACACGGGGTTTGGGTACCTAGACATAATAGAACGACCTATAAACTGAGATTTGTTGTTTTCATGGTATCCTAATACTATATATTAAATTCAAGGTCATTTGGATTGCATTTTCTTTAGGTTCCAGAATCGGGTTTTGTCTTGCTGTAACAGGTTTGTTTTGCGTTGTCTTTCAAAACTTGTTTTGTTTCTGTTGATTTTGTTCCTTCCAGTATATTATCATCATATTTGGGATAGTTGGCTGTTGTTTGAGTCATTCTCATCAATTTCATATTTGTTTGTTTTCGATCAGTTCTGGTCCAAACGATAGTCAGATTTGTAATTTCGAGTCTAAATCAGTGTTCTTCCTGTTATAAACTCTATTCTTGTCTTCGTCTTCTTCTTGTTTTTTTTTTCTCCCTATTTGTGTCATGTATTCACCAAGGGAGAGGGAACAAAGGAGGATTGTAGATCAACGATGCGAAAACTAAGCCATGGGTTGGGGGTTTTAGAACGAGAAGTTGATAAGTGTAGAAGATCATTTTATTATCTTCAAGCTTCATGGGAAAAAGAGGTACAGCGCCAAAAAGAATGAAAGACGAAGGAGAGCCGCTGTGGTTATCATTCAAAAGTATGTATGCAAGTGGTTAGTACGGTGTGCTTATTTGAAATTCTTGTCGGTCACTACTTCTATACAGTGTTGTTGGAGAAAGGTGTTAGCAATAAGGGAATTTCGAAGGCTTAAAAAGGAGGCTACTGAAGTCACTACTAATCCTATTCAAGATTCGAGGGCGAATCTTCTTGAAGAGGGAGGGAATGATACAGTTCAGCCTTGTGATACGACCCAAGTAAGGTCAGATTTGGATTTTGGCGTAAAAAGCGCAACAGTCCAGGTTTACGGCAACAGTTATAATTCTCAATCCAACCATTGAATCAGGCTAAAAGTTTATGTGGACTCTCTAGAAATGTTGTCCTACTATAGGTTAAAATTTTCGATCAATCGGACTTCGGGAAGGCACCACAATATTGGTCAATAGAGGCTGTATGAATTTTGTTATTTACTTCCATTTGACTTGTGGACTTCCTATTTGGTTAGGATTCTTTTCCTACAAGGATGTGGCAGCTGGTTTTGGAAATTTCCCAGTTCCACTAGGATCTTTAATGAGCTGCATTATAATCTCCAAGTGTGGCAAGGATTCATTAATGTTTCACAATCCTTTTCTTATAAGGATTCTTTATTCATCCTAGCTACACAAGGTAAGAAAAGCTAGTGGTATTTAATGACAAATTAGCTATTTTTATTATTTTCTTTCATGTTTGGGCTTAATTAAAACTTTTTTTTGAGCTAGGATCCAAGGCTTGTTTGGATCAGGTTATAGGCTTTTTAGTTTAGGGTTTTTGGGTCAGTTTTGAGTGGACCTCATATAAGTCCACATAAGGGGTCCATTAGGGTTAATTTTTCAAGAACTATTTAAACTCATGTAAGCCAAAATTTCAGCAGCTTTGATGATTATTACTTTTGAATTTTTCAGTTTTAACGTGTGAGAGTGATTCTTGCATTCTTCAGTTCTTGAACGAACTGAATCTAACTTATCGAATATTAACTGGTCTAACTTATCGAATATTAACTGGCTTTGTGATGTCATTCTACTCAATCCAATAGTGTTGGTGCCTTGGGGCAGGTTTTCATTGTGTCACACTCCTATCAGACCTATTTCAGCTTTCCGGGATTAGATCTCAAGCTTGATTGTGGGTTGCGTGACCACGTGATCACGAGGTTCGCATCATAAGATCATCGGCTTATTAGTGAAAAACACTTATGCCTTAAATCGATTAAAATTTTTGGATAGCAGATCTGATTTAAGCTTTTTTTACATAAAACTTAGGTTGTTTCTTTAATTTTTTCACACTATTATCATCACACAAGCTTACCTTCTTCACTCATCGGGTTTAACCTCCACTCTCAACCGTTTTAATTAATGATTTAGATTTTAACCGAATCTGGTGTTCTCTCACCATTGTTTTCATGTGAAGTTTCACTCTTCCCATCCTCACAATCTCTTTTTAATTTCATTTGATCATCATACTCTTGTTTTGGAGAAAGAGGTACAAGAGTGATGATTTTACCATCTTTTACAATAGTGAACCGATTTCTAAATCCATCATGAATGACCTTCTGATCGAACTGTCATGGATGCCCCAAAAGTAGGTGACTAGCATGCATGGGGACTACATCACACATAACCTCATCAGAATACTTTCTAATAGCAAACATAATCGACACTTGCTTAGTAACCTTCATTTCACCACATTCATTCAACCATTGCAATCTATAAGGCCTAGATGCTTAATACAACTCAAATACAATTTCCTCACAAAAGTATAACTAGCTACATTAGCACAACTATATCCATCAATTATCATGTTACATACCTTGTTTTGGATTTGGCATCGAGTGTGAAATATGTTTTCTTGTTATTGATCGACATCATCTTCTTCGATTTGCATATTCAACGTACGCATTTTTTTTTTGGTAAGTTGACGTATGTATTAAAAGAAGAAGATACAAACATTATAAGGGGCATACCCCAGATTTACAATGATAACAGAAACATAAAACAACAGATGGCTACAGGCTAGCCACCG
>Ga0307510_10005363_pt1 | contig 15257 bp, 19 predicted proteins | sample 12_EM_MG_FD_207224 | JGI IMG/M metagenome (GOLD analysis project Ga0307510, IMG submission 207224) | Populus trichocarpa ectomycorrhiza microbial communities from riparian zone in the Pacific Northwest, United States - 12_EM | ecosystem: Host-associated > Plants > Roots > Unclassified | place...
CGGGCGGACCCGCGATTCAGAATCTGCCCCATGACCAACTCGGCTCGGTTCAGTATCAGTATTACGGTGTCAGACCACCTGCCAACCACGCACATGGAACTCGAAGGGCGCAATACTAATCTTCGAGTAGTGGCGCAAACTCAACGCTCGACGTCACACCCATGTCATAATCTGTATGGGCCTTGAGCTGGGGATCCCGAAAGGGAGCCCCTCCCACCCCGATGCCTTACAACGTTTTTATGGGGATAGATAAACAATTTAATTTTTGACGCTGGGCCATGGTTGCCACTGGTCAAGGTCAACGGTCAGCTGAACTTCAAGGGGTGTCGTGAGGGAGGTGGCGCCACATTGGGTCGTGTTGTGTGTTGTTGGGAACGCCACACAAATTTGGTTGAAATTGAAATTCAACGAGCATGCGTAAAATGCACCGAGCCACGGCAATTGCTGGAAGAGGCAACCTTAATGAATTTAATTATCTATCCGAAATGAGCGACTCCTCTGAATCGACGCGCTGTCTGGATTTCAAGTCGGTGCGCTGCAAGCACGACCAGCTGGATCACACGATAATAAGGATGCGGTGGCAATCACATAGATAACGATATATGACACAGGGATTGCTGGCTGTTCGTAAAGAAGGGAAATGGAAAGTGCGTCTGTTCACAATGAGAAGGATTGATATGCAACAATGTAAGAAGCAGAAAAAAAATAGAGATAGCGCCCGAAAGTGAAAAAAAAAGGGAACAAGGGAGCACATTATGATTACTGGGGGAAAAAGCGTTGACGCGGAATGTAAAAATAATATAAACAAAAAAAGAATGAGGATGATGTTTCGTGAGAGAATGTGTGTTTGTGTGAGATAGATGCCGAGACAGGAATGAGTAATAGGGAATTTGGTTGATGGTAATTTTTTTGGTTGCGAAGTTCGTGAGAAGTGAGAATGTGCATGTGAGTGGTGAAAGTGAGACAGGGGGAAAGGAGAGTGGAAAGGGGGGAGGGGAAGTGAAGGGGAAGTAAACACTCGCTCTCGCGAGCCATGAGGGGAAAACGAAACGCAACTCGTAGGACGAAAACATTAAACCAACACGGAAAGAAGGAGCATGGAACCAAACGAGAGTGCAAAACCTACGATACGGAAAGTTAGGTGAATAGCGTGCATGAGGGGAAACGGAACGGCGACACACTTATCGTTATAGAGGACCCTTCCAACTCGAAGGCGGCGACACGGCCCCGACCAATCCATAGCCTTCGCCCTTCTTCTTCACAGCTACACTGCTCGCACGCGGCGCGGCGGGATTCAAGCCCGACGGCGCAGTCTTCGTCCGTGGCCTCCCACCATCACGGTCTCGCTTCAAGTTTCCCGGGGCCGGAGTAGGTGCACTACCACCACCGCCACCACCACCGCTCGCCTGCATCTGACTCTGGCGGAACGCACGCGAGGAGCGATCGCGGGGCGCGCCAAAGGACTCTCCATACACGCTACTCGTCGCCCATCCACCTGGGCCACCCCTATCGCTGCTGGCGCCACCAAACTCGCTCGCGGCATATCCGTACATCGGGCGCTGCGGGTTGCTAGGGAACCCAGGCATCGCTCCGCCAGGCCACATACCACCAGAGCCAGGCATAAGAAACGAACCCGCGAGACCAGGGTAGCCACCCATGCCGTTGCCACCACTGCCGCCGCCTCCGCCTCCCATGTTCATGTTCATGGGCATGTTCATACCCATGCCCATGCCAAGCATACTTGGCGCGCCGACGCTCGACCGACCACCGCCTGTAAACCCGCTGATCGCGCTCCCGCGCTCCCATTCATCCGCCGCGTCGCGCATCGCTTGTTGAGCTACCGCGAGCTGATACGTCTGCTTGGCGATCATCATCGCTTGCTGGTGTACGGCGAATACTCGCGGGTCAACCATGCCCGCACCCATGTTCATACCCGAAGCCGCGTCCATGCCACCTGGGAGACGGGGATTCGCTCCAGCATTGAGGAAGTTTTGCATCTGCAAACCGCCGAGCTGATCCCCGAAATGTGCGGCAGACGAAGCTCCCCATTGGCCTTGTAAGCCCATAGGGCCAAGGGCAGAAGGGAAAGGTATGTTCTGGGAGGGGTTCATGCCCATGCCCATGCCCATCGCCATACTCATCCGTGGGGGCACGTTCATCGGTTGCTGCTCTTCGTCATCGTCGTCGTCATCGTCGATCGGACCAGTGCCATTAATGACATTGCCAAGCTGTGTGTTGGTTGGTCAGCCATGCGTGGTACACGACAAAGCCATATAGCAAACGCACCTCAATAGCTGCCTTCGCCTCGCCCCGCCGCCGTTCCTTCCGCTTCTTCTCGACGTCGCGTTCGCGATCTCGTGCACTATCCTCGTCATCACTCGAGCTAGCGACAGCAGCAGGACCATGTCCAAGACCCGATCGGTTACCCACACCGATCCTCCTGTCCCTCTCCCTTTCTCTTCCACCCCTTTCATCTTCTAATTCATCTGCGAACGTCACGCTCGCACGCTTACGATGGCCAAGTCCAGGCCGACCCGTAGGACCAACGCCGAGGTCGCTTCCGTCTCGTGGAGTTATGGGCATGCGGCTGCTACTCGAGTCACCTGCCGAGCTAGCTGGACTGCTATCACGCATTGCGAATGGCCGCCGTGGCGGCACGACCCCGCCACTAGGGGCTTGGCGAGGCGCGGATGACGAGGTCGAAACAGACGATGGTGGCAGGGTCAGGTGAACATTCGAGACAGTCACTGCCACAGATGACAGACGAGGGCGCGACTGGGGCCGAGGAGCAGGAAGTGGCTCTTCTTTTGCGGACTTCAGCGGTACGCTACGGACGACACGCACGGTTGTATGTGACTCTTCTGGTGGTGGCCGCCGCTGTTGCTGTTGTTCTGGCTTCGGCTGAACTGCAGTACCTGGCACAGAACCGCGCGGCCCTGATTTGTGACTCGCAACTGCGACGGCTTTATCGAGCGCAGCAAGCGTTCTAATCGATGCGTTGCTTGCGTGTGAGGTTGGCCGCGATGTCACTGCGAACGCAGGAGGTTCTTCGCGCGCGCGAATGGGGGTTGGCTTAATGGGAGGAATTGGTGTGTCGCTGGATGTCGAGGATGACGGCGGGGGTGGGTTAGTGGAGTCGAGGTCCAAGGATGATGTATTGAGTTTCGGCGTGCCGGACGACTTGAATCGTAGTGCTGATGAGGGCTTCCTAGATTTCGGTTTAAGCGCTGGGGACGAGGGCTTTGAGTGCGAAACGGGGGAGGGGAGGGGTGAGATTAAAGGTGAGGTCACCGGAGATTGCGAGAGAGGCGGCTTTTCGGGGATCTCGGGAGGTGTGAACGTCTCGTCCTTTGATCCTAACGAGTCTTGGGATTTTGAGCGCGAGGGCTGCAAACCGCTGAATCCACTTGCTAGGGCAGACAGCCTCTCTCCGAGTCCAAGAGAGGACTTGCGAGGTCGGACTGTAGATGAATCGGTCTGGGCAGCAAGCTGGGATGGATCACTGGATGGCTCCGATGTGCGCGGAGGTAGGACCGAATTTTCTCCCACCAGTTGCCCAATATCGATTAGCGGCTTTGCTGGGCGGCGAGCAGGTGACCCGGAAGCGCGCGACATCGCACTGCCTGGACGCTGAGGGGGGATAAGCGACGATAAGGGCGCGTCATCAGAATCGGAAGACTCGGAGGATGATTCAGAAGATGTGGAGGCTCTCGAGCGCGAACGTTGTGGTCGTTGCATTGGCTTTGGAGCTGATAACGGCGTTCAGATACGAAGCAAAAAGCGAGACAATAAAACGGACCTGCAGGGTGCTTTAGGATCCCAGAGACCTGCTTCGCCGGTACGAGCGCAGATGTTGAAACACTGCCGCGGGCATTAGAATAGACGCTCGAGGAACGGCTTCCACTGCCGGAAGCCTCGAGGCCTGGTGAATTACGTGCATTTCGTGGCGTGGGCGATGGCCGACTGGTTAAACCAGAGGAGACCCCATGACCAATATCGGATCGTGTAGCACTAAATTTCGAGATGGGTGAAGAACGGTGACCGAACTCAGAATGTACCGACCGGCTGGTGATGGTGCGCTTTCGAGTAGGACGCAACGTGGCCTCCTCTTCTTCACTTTCCGACTCTTCCTCTTCTGAAGACTCTGAAGAAGTCACGCTTGTCGCAAAAGAGAGGGGTGCGGTTGAACTCCGCGACGGCGGGCTGCGTGACGAGGGGAAGCGGGTTTGGGGCCCTGCGGTGGGACCTGATGGTGGCGTGGCAAGTAGGGACGAAGGTTGGCGGATCCGTACTTGACTTGATGCAAAGCTGTCGCGATCGCCAGACGAGGACGGGACAGGTGAATCTGCGGTACTGCGACGCGCCTGAGCCTCCCTGAAGGCGGCGACAGAAATGCGTTGGGATGGATCGCTGGCAGTACTGTCTCCACGCGGGTGGGGTGGGCGAGGTCGAGGACTCGTGTTTGGTGGAGTACTTGAAGAGGGAGGAGTGGTTTCGGGGGAGGAAACGTGGCGGAAGGATTTGAGGTCGAAAGACAAGTCGGTCGGAGGCAACGTGAGAACGGGTGGAGAGTGGAGAGATGGATCCGGGAGGGTTGCCTTGGACTTTGTGCGACCTCGGGGACGTGCCCAGGAGAATAGGCCACCCTTGCTGGGCTGCTTGGATTGTGGGGCGGGAAGAGAGGTGGTATGGGAATCGGGATTGCTCATGGTCTCATAATCCTGTGACGCATTGAACGACATTTGACGGGTGTGTATGAGGGGCACATCCTGAGGAAGGGAACGGGTGGACAAAGCATTATGTGGGTCCGCATAAGAACCGAAAATGGCAGAGCGCGAGGGGGGTGGGAGTAGAGAGGACACAGAAGATTCCATTGAGAACTTGGGTGGCTCTTTGGGTGGAAGTATTGGTGACACCAAATTCTGGGGAGTGACAGTTGTCGTCAACTTGTCGGGAGTCGACTGTTTCCTGCGGAATGGCATCTTGAGTTTCGTGGTTGATGGACTTGGACTAGCAGCGTTTGATGCATTTGATGACGAGGAGACGGGGGGATAAACGCAGCTAGTGGTGAAGGTAGGTGAGTCGGCATCTGCTAGGACATACTCTGCTTCGAGAGATAACTCTGATCCCTCCAGCTGGTCTGATGTATCCGCGATACTCGGCGAAGGGAGGCTACTCTTGTTGCTCGAGGCGTGAGGGAGGCCAGCGGGGGACTTTGGACGGGAGCGTAGAGATGGTTCGGAAGATTTACGGAGGGCCTTTGGGTTGTCGCGCTTTGAGAAAAAGCCTAGGAAGTTGGGGGCCATTGGGAAGGTAAAGATAGGAAGGGGGAGATGGTGGGGTTATTATGGGTGGGTGAGGTGAGGATGTCGTCGGCGGCCTGGCCTGGCATCCCTTTGGCTTGACAGCCGCAAATCCAATCAAAAAACCAAAACGAAAAACACGCCTCGGCAACACGGGCCGTCAATTCCCGATCATCGTTCTCTTTTAATAGCATAACTCAGGGGCGCTGTCATCACCGTTTCGGCTCTCAACAACCACACTTACCCTACTGTATCATACAGCACACTTTACAATACATCTCTTCATCACTGTTCCACCGGAAACCGAAGATACCCGCCCTTGATGCTACCCGCGGAGAATTCTCTTCGCTCCACAATCCAAGGCCCCATAATCCCCAACCGCGGCATGTTCCCGGGTCGCTTTTGATTGGCTGTCATCCGCCACTTCCATACTCTACCCACGCGGTTGAGTTGGATCCCACACCGGGGTCGCATGGAAGCCATACCGTATTTATTCGAATCCTATCCTTTCCGGTCCATCATACTCACTCATCTCAGCATCTCTCAATATCATCCCGACCCGACGCCCGTACCATCCCCGAGTCTCTCACGTCACCCATACCCATCTTCGGCACATCCACTCCAGGCATTCCCGAACACGGCCTACCGCTACTCCACCTCTCACGCCCGAGAAACAACGCCAGGGATTACGCCCTTCAATATGGTCGTCGGATATGGTCGTCGGATTTGCAACCCCACAGCCGCCCCCATCAGCTGATTTTGACGTGTGGATGGCGATACGCACACACGTCCCCCCTTGGGGGCGCTAATACGTCACGTCAGCCCGCCGCCGGCCCTTCCCCCGAGTCCTCCCCCCCTGGGCAGGGCAACCGCTGTATTCAACACGAGACAGCAAGACGACGGCATCGAACAGCCCGCACTTGAGGCAATTTTAGGTAAGCCAAGTCTTTCCTAAACAGGACAGAAAACTTGCCTTGGGCACCCTTATCACCACACCGAAACCGATACGTTGGGGCGGACGCACAATTACAACCAAGAGGCTTCTTTCCCGGACCTCACTTGCGCCGTTCTCACTGCCCTGATGCGTCATGCACCATGCCGTGAACCTTCAAATTTCTGTGCTTCCCAGGGGTAACGGACCATCCGGTGAGAAGAGCGATTTTACGGTCTACACGATAAGCCGATTGATCAGCGAGAACAATGTTCGTCTTAGGAGGGCGTTTGTGGACTGCAAAATTTCTTTCCCCGTCGCGGTCGCATTACCCCTCTGATTTGGATACTATAGCAACTATCCCGTTATGTACACGTCCGCGAAAGTCGCCGTCGACACCTGCGGCGTTGACAGTTGGATTGCGAGGGGACAGTTCAGTAACTGTTGTCCTAAAGAACCCCACTACATCCGGGGCTGACCAATGTTTTGTTTTCGTCTAGTTCTCAGACATAGAGCGGTCGTTTCATCGTCCTTCCAGCATCAAATATGTGATAACACCCGGGAAATAGATATACATGCCTGATCCTGCAGGGAAGATCGAAGAGGTTCCGTTTCATGGATCACATCTCGGTCGCGGGATCACCTACCCGCGGACGTGCGTCTGCCACGTGCAACGGAAGGTACTTTGTAGAAAAGGGGGGAGAACGCTGATGACGCCCTTGTGAACAGGGCCACAGAAAGCAGCGCGGCAAAGGCCAAACCTTTCGACGTCTCGGACCAATCGTGGAGAAACGGGAGTTGTACGTCAGACTCATGTGTCTATTGTTGTCCACCAGTTCGGACCTAACGATAATGATAACGATAACCATCACTACGGTCTGGCACGTCATTGACTGTGGGACGTGCCTTGCCAGCCCCACCACGCACATGTGGACACCTGAGAGAGGTTTCAACCACAAGGCGAGGCTTCCGTAGTCACTTCTAAGGTGATGGTCCATGGAAAGCCAAAACTCTCAGACGGTGCTGAAACACACCAAGCAAGGGACGAAGCAGCGCGAGCTCCAAGTAAACCTATCCGAGTATTATCCATTATCCAGGGACACTTCTCTCAGGTACGGCATCGAGCCAACTCCACTGCAAAAGTTCTCCTCGCCTCGGTACAGATATAGTATCCCCGTTCGGTTCCTATCCCCGAGCGGCTCCGTCGGCGCACTGGTCTCCTCTTCTCGGCTCTCTGACCAAATAAACGTTACACGACCAGCGCGATATCATTTTTTCACTTTCACCGAAAACGAGAAACCGTCGTGGCGTAAAATGATCGCAACCGGAACGTTCAACACAAAGCCATTGTTATCTTATCTTTCTGATCTCCTATTGAGGGATCGGACATGCGCGACGTCTACTGATGATGTATATGTGTCGACGCTTGCAACGTGGTAGCGAGGTGATCGCCTTCACTGAGGTGAGGCAACGAGCCGAAGCCGGACTTATACCCGCCGGGTTCTACGACTAATGGTAAGGTGGCCGCATCCATGCTGCGCTCAGCCACAAACCTGCTACCGCTTGGAAGTCGCTTGGAGCGGGATCCATTGCCAGTGTGGCCATACCGTGCTGCCTTTGAGGCATAGTACCTGGTAGAGAAAGAGAAAAGTTGAGGCACGGGCTTGACAAGGTACGGTGAGGGCTGGGACCTTCGACCATGGTGCTTCATATAATGGTACACGAAGACCGGCTTGTGTCTAAGAGCGGCCATTCCGAACCGAAAAACGCTTGTGGGGCAACTCGGATGGCAGGCGGAAAAAGCGTAGTGGACTGACTATTTCTATTGAAAAGTGGGAGAGAGCGCAGCGGGGAGGCCATGATTGAGTTTGTCGTGAAACAGCACAATGAGATCCAGGTGAGAGAAACGAAATATGTAGGAAAAGTATGGAATATCGAGAGAGGAGGACGGAACGTGCGTTGTCCACGAATATAAACGGCTTTACTACGGTAAGCATGCGCACGTCCTGCTGGGGAGAATAGGTTTCTCGTTAAGTGGGCTGTGTGATGCTTTGGATGAGGAAAATAACTCCAAATGAGAACGGGACATGTGCCAGGGAGCACGGGCCCTGCCGCCTCATCGCAGTCACGCAAACAGCGAGAGCATCTTGGTGTCCCTCTTCAGCTTCTTATTGTTCTTGTAAGTCCTCTCGTGCTTGTCCATGTGCACATGCGAAAAAACAGATCGTATCGACGACGGCTACGTCCTACGCGACTGACCATCACCGTTGGTCGACGGGTCGCTTGGATGAACCAAAACCTGTCCGTGAAGACTGTAGACTCCAACGATCCGAGGGCTGCATCGTCCTTTCAACTTGACTCCGCGGGATTGATGGAAATAGCTGGGGCGTTCGTTCTAGCTGCGCGAGCACCGTCCGGGGGTCGTGCGCGCAGTGTGAAGTGACCGCATCGTTGATCCTTTGGACGATGCGTCTGGCGACGGGAACGGCCGCCTTGACGTGTACGGTGGCGACTTCGTGCGTGATGAGGTCTCGGGGATGTGAGGGATATGTGGGACACCGTTGCGCAAGCGGCGTTCCTCCACCACGGGGCCTGGAGAGTTAAACTTGTTGTTGGCGGCCGCCGGTGGTGCCATTGGGTTGCCCCTCGCTCCAGCGCCAACACTTTTCGGCGATGCACCCTTCTGAACGTCTGAAAACCTATACAGATCAACGACCCCGGGTGCAAACACGCTACTTCCTCGCGCTCTGCCACGCTTTTCAGCATCAGTCTCGATGGATTCCCAGTCTTTGTCCTCCTCGTCGCGTTCCGTCCTCACATCGTCCTGGTCTTCCAATTTATCCTGATCCTCTCCCTCCTCTCCGGTGGCACCTCCATCACCACAGGTGACTGAGTACCACTGTTTGAAGGAGTACCCACCAAACACGTCAATTGAATCGTTAGTGGGGTGGGCCGAGGATGCACGCGACCGGGAGGGTGTCACGACAGAATCCTCGCCGTCCGTCGGCTCCTGATCACTTTCCTCCCGTTCTTGGGTGTCCATGTCATTCTCATCATTAAGCACAGTCTCCATGTCGAGTAAGGTGTCATCGAAATTCTCTGCATCACTTGCATTTGGGGGATCAATCGGAGGAATATATGGGGCTGTGTACGAAAGGTCAACTCATCGTACCACAAATTGGGAAGCCGTACGAACGTATGTAACGTTTGAAATACACATGTGACCAGTCTCTGCAACAGGATGTTAGCCGAGTCCAATGAGGAATTTGGGCACGTACACCATGGAGAAGTAAGGATGGCGCTTTACTCGTGGCCCGCTGATCCTGAGTGCAGGGTCGCGTTGTAGGAGCTAGCGCAACAACATCAATATTCAACAGCTCTACATCTGAGTCGAAAGCAAGATAGTGACTTACTTCGTAAATTAGACTCTTCGCGTCTTCATTCATCGCGCCATCGACTGGGAACTGCAATTCATCTGAGAGAACTCTGACATACACATCAGAGTGATTATCTGCCCAGAACGGTGTCTGTAACAGGAGTTGCCAAAGCATACATGAGCTCTCATCTCGAAAGGACTAAGTAGGAGTACTCACGATACCAGCCAGCATCTCATACAACATAATGCCAAAGCTCCACCAATCGACCTCATAACTGTACGGAAGACCCTGGATAACCTCCGGTGAAAGGTACTCTGCGGTGCCACAGAAAGTATTCGTCACGTCTGGAAGTAGCCATGGCGTGGGGGGTTCTTCGCTATCCTTCATCCAGTACGGTGTCCCAACCATCGGCGGGGTAGCTGGCGTGCCATGTTGCACAGAGCGACGAGGGAACTCCTTGGAGAGACCGAAGTCAGTAAGCACGATGTGGCCATCGGCAGCGATAAGGATATTCTCCGGTTTGAGGTCACGATAGATGACGCCCGCAGCATGCAAGCACTCAACACCTTCAACAATTTCTGCGGCATAGAAGCAAGCGCGGTCGCGCCCAAGGCGACCCCACCGTGCTAGTTGGGTGGCAAGATCACCACCAGGGTGGAAGTCCTATCACGATGCGTGTCAGCACCAAATACCTGGAGACAATATACGCATGCACCATGACCAAAAATAGATGTCCTGTATCATGGAAACTCCACCAAAGTTTGACTACGAATGGATTTGTCCCCTCCTTGGTCACACGGCACAACAGGGCCTGCTCTGTTAGCGTGTGCCGAAAGTTCTGATGAACAAGGACATGTCGCTTGGTAATTGCCTTGAGGGCATATAGGTCTGAGCTACTTTTGTGGCGCACAAGGAGTACCTTTCCCGCACGTCCTTTGCCGAGTACACGCATCACCTCAAAGTCGGACACTTGCACCTCACGGCAGACGTGCTCGTTAACGCGCGTTGCGGATTTAGAGCCTTTCCTCCGGAACTGATGCTCGTGTGATGTATTGACCGAGGGACCACCATTGGTTACGGAGGCAGAGCCTGAGGCTGCCATACCTTCGCAATGCTCAAGAAGGATGCATGTGACTTCATTATGTCCCTGGTGAATGGCCAAGTTTAATGGTGTCCAGCAATCCTTGTCCTGGGCCGTCGCATCTGCGCCGCGCTGGAGGAGGACGCGCGCGACTTCAGGATGTCCTTCTTGTGACGCATGGTGCAACGGGGTCCACCCATTCTTGTCCTGGGCTGTCGCATCTACACCATGCTCAAGAAGGATGCGTACAACCTTCACATGTCCCTCAAACGATGCGCGATGCAATAATGTCCGCCCATCCTTGTCCTGGGCTGTCGCGTCCACACCATGGTCGAGGAAAACACGTGTGACTTCTAGGTGGCCCTCAAATGATGCGCGATGTAATGGTGTCCGCCCATCCTTATCGAGCACTGTCGCATCCACGCCATGGTCAAGAAGGACACGTGTGACTTCAACGTGTCCCTCGTATGACGCACAATGTAGTGGAGTCCATCCATTCTTGTCCTGGGCTGTTGCATCCACACCGTGCACGAGGAAGACGCGCACAGAATCCACATGTCCCCCACTCGACGCCTGGTGCAACGGTGTTGACTTGTTCTTGTCCTGGGCTGTTGCATCTGCCTCGTGCTCAAGAAGGATGTGTACAACTTCTACACGCCCCCTTCGCGATGCCCAATGCAAGGGGGTAGACCCATCCTCGTTCTGGGCTGTCACATCTGCTCCATGCTCGAGAAGGATGCGCACGGCGTCAAGGTGTCCCTTGGCCGACGCCCGATGTAATGGTGTGGATTTCTTGTCGAGGCCCCGGGCATTCACGTCCAGCGAGTGCTCGATGATCAGGTACTTTACAATGGTGTGCAAGCCACAGAGTGCAGCATAATGCAGGGGAGTTCCACTGAGATGTGATGGCATTATTCCTCGCGCACGTGTATGCCAAGAGTTTGCGGGATCGTATATCCAGACCCAGACTGCAAGATGTGGTTTGTTCGGGTCAAATAGGTGCTTCATCCCATGTTCCGCATTTGGCAACACATTCTCAAACCGTGCATGGTCAACCCAGTGCTTGGCAGCATATTCTGCAAGGCGGAATCTCTGCAGGCTGTGTCGGGTGATATTCTTATCCAGGTGTAGCAGGATTCCAAGACAGGCTTGCGCGGCGAGGGTATGGGCGGATGTCAAAGAAATATGGTAACGACGGGTGATGATGTCGCTTGTCTCGGCAAGGCGGGTAGATGTCAAGAACTCTTTCACCGAAAAATGTGAAAATTGTATAACTGGGGTGCCTTCTATGTTGACAATGGCAAGCAGGCTGGAACATGTTGACAGCACGGCGTATGCGGGATCTTCCAGGCACCAATTTTGGTGGAATTGCGGAATTGGTCCGGCCTTGAAATCGAATGCGAGAAAGTCCGCGAGTTCTTCGACCTGGAGCGGCCGAGAAGCCACTGCAACGCACTGAAACATGCGGTGCGCAAACTCCCAATTTGCCTCGTTGACCTCTCGTAACGTTCGCTCGTATGTATTGTCCAGTGTCTTTGGTAGTTCGGCTAGTGCAAGTCGTATACGCCCTGGGAGGCAGCCGCGAAGGTAGACAATCTGACAATAAACCCACCTAAACCTATATTACAAGTATGAGCAAAACTTGTCACAAATTTAGACACAGGTGCCTTACATCCCGTCAGCATGTTTCGTGAGGAAGTCAATGACCAATTGCCTGTCCTTTGCTTTCCATCGTCGCATGCTTGGATCCGTGTCAACGACCGATTTGATATAGTAGTCGATATCCCCCATTTGTCCGCTCTCGTCATGTAGGGAAACAGAACGGAAAGTTAAAGGATCTAGGACAGCCTTGATGTCTGGCTCGGGTCGGCTAGTGACACATATACGAAGATTCGGAAGCCGTGTGTCAACAAGCTCCTCTACAAGTAGTAGGACTTTCTCGCGAGGGGATGGCATAGCGGATGTGTTTGGACATTCGTCCAGGCCATCTAAGATCAAATAGACAGGGGCTTGGTCAGGGACTTTGATTAGATCCTTCAGACATCTGGCAAGCGCATCGTCACTGGGTTGTTGCGAACCTCTGGCATGTTCCAAGTAGAAGTTGGAAAGAATGTCACAGTAGGAGTCGGATTGGTGACAAAGCTGGACAAGAATGGATGCAAGCAACCCGCGCCTGTCCTTCTTTTGGTCTTCTCTAAAGTCACAGTAATAAAACGCCAGTGATGCAAGTCCAGATTTTTGCATGGCATCGATGTCCTGAATGACTGCAGAACTGGCCAAGGCATCAAGTTCTAGAACAGATAGATCGAGGAATTTCCACACCATAAGACACTCTTCCCTCCACCCGCTACAAAAGGCAAAAACTGTCAGGTTCTGCAAACGAAGGGCTGGGCAACAATCGTACGTTTACTATGAATCCATAAAAGGGAACTGGGTCCAGATGGTTTCCATTCCGAAAACGTGTCGCCTTGGACGAACCATGATGCAGTCCCAGTGTAACGCAACTCACAGGCAATATTGTGATTGTTCCATGGATCAGGGGGGGAGAGCCAATTTCGAAGATCTTGCTGTGTATTGTCACCTGCCAGACAATCTCATCTCAGTATTCCTCGTCAGTAGTAGAAATACGAAGAAATAACTGACGTTTCGACCTCTTCAGGTCGCAGGCGATTTGTTGCAATAGTTCTAATACCCAGTCAGACACGACACTAAGCTTATTGTCTCCCACACTAGCAAAACGTACCGAGGGCATCGCGGATGTTGTCAACAGGCGCCTTGCCATCTAAACGTGAGGACAGTCAGCAGCCAGTTTTCGACAAGGCGGTTGCCTGTGCTCACCATCCATGACTACTCTCATATTCTGGACGAGACCATAGACAACTTCTAGAGTCTGCGTGGCAGTTGACTGAGCTTCATCTGGTGTAAGTCTGTCTAATCGCTGTAGCACAGCCTCTACATGTTTCTCTCCCAAGAGGCTCTTGGCGGATTTCACTGTGTTGTCTTCAGTAAAGAAGTGGCGTGTCATTGAAAACGGGTTTACTCGACCGCTTCTGCTTGACCTGTTTAGTCGCCACTGCAAGGGTTAAAAGCAGTTCCGCCATTATTTTGATGACGATTTCGTCCATGGCCCCTGTCGTAGAGATTTTGGTATAAATGTGCAGGCGGTTCAGGAATTGTTCGATCGCCTCGAGCAAGTCTTCGAGGGCATCATAGCCCGCATTGACGCCCTTGACAGACTAAATATACTTAGTATATCACAACGCTATACATAAGACTGAGATGGACACACATACAGCAAGTAGGATAGCGAGGCCAACAAATATTGCATTCGTAGGTGAGGATGGCTAGAAGAAGCGTCAGAGACATGAAACTCCCACCCGCGTCTGTAGACGCACTAGACCGAAAACATCACCGACTGGGGTGCTAGTAGAAAGCGTGTGCAAAGACAAAACTGCACCGCGAAGTGATTTCATAATCCTGCCGCCATCGTCGTCACCGCCTCGGAGGTCACCAATGATTTGCACCTGTTCTTGAAGGACAATAACTACCGACTCGACGGAGTGGCAGTCCTCGAGTCGCTCAGCGAGCGGGTGCTTAACCAATTCAATTCCCGTCTGCCTTTCGTAGTCTTGCAACGCCGACTCGAACAGCGATGATCGCGACCGGTCGCTCATTACCGCACGGTGGGCAAAAAAAACGTGGTCACGGAAAGGGTCGGTCCGCTGGAGAAATGAGGACGCTAGAAATATAACTCAGTGCACTGCCTTAAAATTTTTTGATGGCATTGGCTGACAGGCGCAAGTTGATTACCTGAAATGAATTTCGGTTGCCCAGTGTGGTACGAGTGAATTCGTTGAATGGTGGCTGCAGTGGTGTACCGCCTCACAGCCTGAGCATATGCAGCTAATTCTAATTACCCGGACGGATCATCAGCGCGTCGGCATTTTCCGAACTCGCTGTGTTCGACCAAGACTGCATTTCGATGAACTGTTACATGACATGCAAGGATAAATTTAACAACTGCTTCATTATTATAATGCAGATGCAGTGGTGATCAAGAAATGTTTTAATTTCTTCTACAAAGGTCAACTGTGACAAGGAAAAGAAAGAAAGAGCATTGTTGTTCAACTACATTGAAAATCATGAGAGGGAGAGAGCACTGTGTAGAAAGCAAGGATGCTAAGATATGAGTTCTGGGCATGTGTTGGCCTCAGAATGGCATGGCAAACACAGGAACTAGATGTAGAGAGGATACAGTATACTGTTACTCACCTCAGAACACATGGGGTAAACACAGGAACTGAGGGTACAAAATCCAACTACCTACAGTATATAAACAACCAATAACTGAAGGTTTTGGGGTACAGGGCTAATGAGTGTGCAACTAAAGTCCTGTCAAAACTAAGGAATGTAGGCCAAGTGTGTATGGTACTGGCATATCTTATCAATCTGCTCCGTGCACCATTTGCTACACACTGGCATACTAGGGGGATGCGACCATGATTAGAACTTATAATAGGATGGTACAATCAGGTCCAAGTAAAAGAAATGAGGCAGCGTACTAC
>Ga0307510_10005364_pt1 | contig 15256 bp, 8 predicted proteins | sample 12_EM_MG_FD_207224 | JGI IMG/M metagenome (GOLD analysis project Ga0307510, IMG submission 207224) | Populus trichocarpa ectomycorrhiza microbial communities from riparian zone in the Pacific Northwest, United States - 12_EM | ecosystem: Host-associated > Plants > Roots > Unclassified | place...
TGTTGATTATCAATAATTTACCAAACTGGCATTTTTTTAGGTCTACGATCTCCGATTCGTAAAAAATCTGCCATGCTCAAAAATTACCTGATCATCGCGCTTCGGAATTTTAAGGTGAACAAAATATTTACGCTGATCAATGTTATAGGCCTGTCCATCGGGATCAGCGCCTCCCTGGTCATCTTCCTCATCGTGCATCACGACCTTAGCTTTGACCGCTTCGAAAAGGACGGAGACAGGATCTTTCGGGTGGTCAGCGATTATAACATGCAGGGTAACCCCGGGAAAACCCGTGGTGTACAGGGCCCTCTCACGGATGCGGTAAAAAAGGAAGTCAGCGGCATCGGGGAATTGGTATGCTTCCGGTATTATAATGCTGAGGCAGTCTCCGTGCCTGGCGCAAATCCATTGAAGCCGCAGGTCTTCAAAAAGCAATTGGGGATCATCTTTGCCGATGACCATTATTTTAACCTCCTGCCCTATAAATGGCTGGCGGGCTCCCCAGGATCGGCATTGAAAAATCAGAGCTCGGTCGTGCTGAACGAGACAAGCGCAAAGCTTTATTTCCCAAAGCTGTCTTATCCGGATATGATCGGGCATAAGATCCTGTACGATTCTATACCGACGACAGTCACGGGGATCGTACAGGACCTTGAGCAGCAGGGCCACACAGACTTCAATTTCAAAGAGTTTATTTCACTCGCGACTCTGCTTGATAACAGCGCATTACGACAGAAGTTTTATTGGGACAACTGGGGTAGTACGACCAGCGATCAGCAGCTCTATGTACGGCTGGACAAGGGAACCACAGTCGCCTCCGTCGAAACTAATCTGAATCGTCTGTCCGATAAATACAAGGGAGCCGACAAGAGCAAGAGCCACTATACATGGGACTATCGTCTGCAACCGCTGAGCGATATCCACTTCAACAACGATTACGGAGATTTTGACAACGAGATAGCGAGCAGACCGGCCATGTATGGCCTGATCCTGGTGGCCGTCTTTCTGCTATTGCTGGGCAGTTTCAATTTTATTAACCTCAGCACGGCGCAGGCCTCCCGGAGAGCAAAGGAAATAGGCATTCGCAAGACGCTGGGCAGCTCAAAAAAACAACTGGTCATCCAGTTCCTGGGTGAAACATTGCTGACTACTCTCCTGGCAACTATCTTATCTATCGCCGCGGCGCCCTATCTGCTAAAAGCCTTTGGCGGCTTTGTTCCGGAAGGACTGCAGTTCTCTTTGGGGCATACATATATTTTAGCTTTTCTCTCATTGCTGATGCTGGTAGTCAGCCTTGCGGCAGGATTCTATCCGGCCCTGGTCCTGTCTTCCTGGCAACCTTTACAGGTGCTGAAAAACCAGGCTTATCCGGGCGGCGGTAAAACACGGAGCAGATGGATACGACAAACGCTGACGGTCTCACAGTTCATCATCGCACAGCTATTTATCATGGGCACCGTCCTGGTGACCAAACAGATCCATTTTCTGCTGGACAAGGACCTGGGATTTAAGAAAGAGGCTATCCTTAGCTTTAGTACCCCTTCGTCCGACACTTCCTATGCCAAACGTCTTTTCCTGATGCAGGAGATCCGGAAGATCCCCGGCATTGCCCTGACAAGCCTGAGCAGTGATGTGCCTGCTTCCGGCGGTACGTGGACAAGTCTCATACAGTACCACCCGGATGGTAAACAGGAGGTAAGCCATGATGTAGAGCAGAAATTCGGGGATACCAACTATCTGAAGCTGTTCCACATCCCCTTGCTGGCGGGCAGGAATATACTTCCCTGTGATACGGTAAAGGAATTGATCATCAACGAAAGTTACCTGCACCTGCTAGGCTTCCGGCATCCGGATGAGGCCATTGGGAAACTCATCAACCTGGAACATTATACGCCTATCGTGGGCGTGATGAAAGATTTTCATGCGCATCCCCTGAATATGGAGATCAAGCCGATGATCTATTCGTTTTCCGGCAATTATTGCAAGACAGTCGTCATTGCTCTTGCACCACAGAACAGCGATGGCGACGGGTGGAAGGCCGCCATAGCCAGCATTGGAAAAGTATACAACCGAGTGTACCCGGGCGAGGAGTTCAGTTACGACTTCCTGGATCAAAGCATCGCCAATTTTTATAAAGGGGAAGAAAATATCTCCCGTCTTTTAAAATGGGCCACCGGTCTGACGGTCCTGATCAGCTGTCTTGGCCTGCTGGGCCTCGTCATCTATACCACCAACCACAGGGTGAAAGAGATCGGTATCCGCAAAGTGCTGGGCGCATCGGCGGCACGGATCGTAGCGATATTGTCGAAGGATTTTATCAAACTGGTGGCACTCGCCTTTATCATCGCCACTCCGATAGCCTGGTGGGCGCTGCATGAATGGCTGGATCAGTTTGCGTTCAGGACGAAGATGAGCTGGTGGACGTTTGGGCTGAGTGGACTTGGTATGATTGCGGTTTCCTTTCTTACCTTAAGCTTCCAAACTATCCGCGCTGCGAGAGCCAACCCGGTGAAGAGTCTGAAGACGGAATGATCTTTCACTCTTTTTCTTCTTCTTCTTTCCCATCCAGATACAAAAGCCCGTAATAGGCAGCGAGGCAGCGATCAAAGCCACCAGGCAATAAAGGATCTTGCTAAAAAGACCCAGCGGAGCTATCTTTCCGGTATGCAGATTGTAATTGCTGCGGGCCATCTTGTCATAGCCATTGTAGTCGGTGTAGAGGTCCGCTTTCACGAGCGCACCATCCCGGGGATTGAAGTATAAGGTATTTTGATTGCGGATGATCGTGTACGGATATCGCATGGCGATGCGGATCGGAGTCTCCTTTGTTGCCGGCACGACGAGCGTCTCCTGCGCTCCGGGGTAGTGCGTCCGGGCATAGGCATAGGCAGAATCGAGGGAGAAACGGTGATGCTTCGCACCAGCGCCGGTACCAGAGCTGACACCCGTGCCCATGCTCGCAGGTTTGGCACCCGTGATCGACTCCTCCTTACCCGGGATCGGAGACCCTGTGATAAAAGAAACAAAATTCTTCGTGATATCGGAAGCCATGAAAAGGCCGGTAAACGAAATGATAAGCAGGAGAGGCAACGCATAAAAACCCAGGGCCCGGTGAAGATCATAATTGACACGCTTCCGGCTGCCCGAAGTCTTGATGGACACAGCAGAACGGAAAAGATTCCATCTTCTCGGCCACCACATGACCAGGCCACTAAGGCAGATAATGAAAAAGAGCAAGACATTGATATGAACGATCGTCTTACCCACATCACCCAGCATCAGCGAAGTATGAAGCATACGAACGACATAAAAGAAATCGCGGTTCACCGGCACCATAGCCATGACCCGGGAAGTATATGGGTCTATGAAGACAAACTTTTCCTTTGTAAAGAAGACCACAGCAGCATCCGCCTTCTCTGAAAAGCGAATGCTGTTGATCTTTATCTTCGGGTTGTATAACCGGAACGTATCAACCATCTGGTCCAGGGAAAGCCGCTGGCCCGCAGGATGCGCAACATGAAAATAGTCGTGCTCCAGGTAGTCCCGCCCTTCGTCCTCAAAAGCCAGCATCGAGCCGGTGAGTGCGACAAACACCACCAATAGACCGCTGACGATACCAAGCCATCGGTGGATAAAGAGAATATTTTTTTTCATGCTCATATAATAGTGCCTTTAACCGGCCGCGAAACTAGACAAATCCTGCAACTTCGACGCTGGATCCAGCAACTTTAACGCTGATCTTAGAACTTCAGCGCTATGCTACCCGTAAATCTTGCCGGTGCCTGTGGTGTCAGCCTGGTCGACCAGGTCTTCTCACTCGTCAGGTTATCCACCTTCGCGCCAAATCTGACTTTTGGCAGATCGTAGAAAACGGTGGCATTCAGTACAGTGTAAGAAGGAATGGTGATCTTGGCCGTACTCGTATTGGTCTGATAGGACAGCGAGCCCGCATTCCCGCCAAAACCAACGCCAAGTCCTTTTGCCTTTCCTTCCGGGATACGATAGCTGACCCAGAAATTGACCATCTTATCCGGACCCGACCCGGCCGGACGAAGACCCACGACGGTAGAGTCAGCTTTTGTGTACTTGCTGTCGTTGTACGTATAGCCGGCAACGATATTCAGCCCCTTGAACGGGTTGGCGGTCAGCTCGACTTCCACCCCCTTGCTGAGCTGAGTGCCGTCCTGGATGGAATAGTTCGCATCATTAGGATCGGTACGCAGGACATTGGCCACCTTTATATCATAATAGCTGACGGTACCGACAAGCTTGTGGTCGAATACGTCGGCTTTTACGCCGCCTTCCAGCTGGTTGCCATGCTCGGGTCTGAAGGGCGTTCCATCCTTTGCCTGTCCGCTCTGGTTGAAGAACCCATTCAGGTAGTTGCCAAATAAGGAGATCCTGTCCTTTATAACCTCGTAAACGAGCCCGATCTTTGGAGACAGGGATGTCTGTCCATAAGGTCCGGCCTGTATACCGCCGGCACCCAGTCCCCCGGCCACGACGCCAGTAGTAATATTGTATACGCCATTATACTGATAGCGATCTACACGAAGACTCGCCATAGCCATCAGGTTATCGGTGATATTGAACACATCGGAAGCGTAGGCGGCATAGCTGTTGTCGCTGTTGGTCTCTTTACGCAGCGTGCCCGAGGCCGTTAGCGAATCGACTCTAAACTTACTGACCAGATAGGTGGAAGGCGTGTGGATGAAATTGACCACAGGGAGGTTCACCGTCACCCTGTCAAAATCATTGGAATTGTTGTAATAATCCAGACCGACTACCAGCCGGTTGCGGAACCCGCCGATCTTAAAATCACCGATGAAGTTCTGCTGGATATCTGTTGCGATGAAATTGGTATTCCCGACGATCTCCTGTGGGCGGATGGTGCTGTCGGTAGCTCCGGTAAGCGCGGAGATATAACCGTTGATGGTAGACCTCGCTCTTGACACGATGGTCTGGGAAGTCCACTGGTCGGAGATCTTATAGTTCAGCTGGGCGAAGATGTTCAGCATCTGCGTCGTATAGGTGAGGTCATTGCTGAGAAAGGTCTTTTTGTAAGGGAATTTCATGTCGGCGATGGACTGGACCTTGCCGCTTTTGGTGGAGGGGTTGAATCTCACGACGGAAGTTCCTTTCTCGTTGCCAAACTCTACATCCAGGAGGAGGGTCATCCGGTCGTTGATCTGATAGGAAAAGCTTGGGGCGAGGCTGACATTATTGGTAAAACCGACATCCTGAAAGCTCTTCTGAAAGGTGGTCGCGCCGTTCATGCGGAACAAGGCCGTCTTATCCGCGTTGACGGGTGTATTCACGTCGAATGAGAGTCGGTTGTAGTTCCAGCTGCCGCCGAAATAGGCCACTTCCGCGCCCCTGCCGTTGTAAGGCTTTTTGGTGACGCGGTTCAATAAGCCTCCATAACTGCTGGAGATATTCGTCCCGAACAGGGTTGCGGATGGTCCTTTGATCACTTCTATCCTTTCCAGGTTGGTGATGTCGATCGAAGAGAAAGCCGCTCCGGCTACCCCGTTACGGGCATTGGGTTCTGTTTCGAAGCCACGGGAAAAAAAGGTCACGCGACCCTGGTTGGCGATGATGGGGATACCGGCGCCAGGAATACTCTGGGTTACGCTTCCCAGGTCCAGTGACATTTGCTCCGTTATCAGCTCTTTGGAGACGGTGTTATAAACCTGCGGATTCTCCATGTTCTTCAAAGGAAGACGGGCGATATAAATACTTTCTTTTTTGGAGAATCTATTGACACTCCTGACCACCCTTGCTTCCTGAAGGGCGGAGATATTTTCTTTTGTCAGCCGGTAGTCCTGGACGCTGGTCCCGCCGGCGCTGACTTCAACAGAAAGATCGATCTGTTTTGTATCGAGCATCTGTATACGCAGGGTATAATGGCCGGGGGCGACGCCTTCTATCAGGTAAACGCCGTCGTTATTGGTAAGGGTTTGTTTGTTCGTTCCTACCAGCGATACCGAAACCAGCTCGATAGGCAGGCTATCGACAAATGTGATGCGGCCGGTTACTGTTCCTGAATTTTCGGGGTTTCTGGATTGGCCGCCGGACTGCGCCTGCGATACGAAGGGAATGCTAAAAAATGCTACTAAGATGACTAAGGGGGTGATTCGTGACATAATTGCGCGCAAGTTCCTATGTAGCTGGGGTATGCCCTTACGGAAACAGGAAATTCCTGTTGCGAGATCGGGAAAGTTCGTATTTTTCTGGTAATCAATTGAAATGACAAATCATAAGACTGAAATATCACCGCTGACCTATGCGAGGATCGGCGGCCTGATCTACCTGATAATCATAATCCTTGGCGGCGTGGATGAGGCAATTATAAGATCCAGACTCATCGTGCCCGGTGATGTGCTTGCGACAACCCATAATATCATGGCTTCCAAGGAGTTGTTTCGCAAGAGTATTGTTGGTGACCTGCTAATGCAAGTATGTGACATCCCTTCGATCGTGATCTTTTATATCTTGCTGAAACCGGTAAGCAAATGGCTTTCCTTGCTTGCGGCGGCATTCAACTTGATACAAACCGCTGTTTTGGCGATCAACAAGATCTACCTGTTAGTCACATTGTCGTTTTTGGGAAACGAAGAATACCTGAAGGCGTTTGATCCGCATCAGCGACAGGCCCTGGCTTATCTTTCTCTTGACCTGCATGAATCGGGTTATGGCATTGGCCTTATATTTTTTGGCTTTACCTGTCTTATTACCGGGTATTTGATGTTTAAATCGGGCTACTTCCCCAGGATCATAGGCGTTATGCAGATCATTGCCGGTCTGTCCTATCTGATCAATAGTTTTGCGCAGATACTTTCCCCTGCTTTCGCAGCAGCGTTATTCCCTGCCATTGTGGTTCCGGCATTTATCGGGGAATTGGCAACCTGTTTATGGTTATTGGTGAAAGGCTTGAATGTGGAGAAGTGGAATGAGCGGGTAGGCATGGGTTGAGTCGAAGTGAAGCATAATGGGCATTTCGGTGAGTTTCGGTGCAACGTTCTGCCAGCATTGTTTGTCAGTGCAGAAGCTAACATATGCCAAAACTTTAGACCATGAAACACACCGGAACACTGACCCGCCTGCTATTGATCTGCACTTTACTCGCAGCCTGTAAAAAGAGTAATCTGAATTTCCATGACGATTTTGAAAAAAGCTATAATACCTGGTTGAATTTCAGGGAAAAGAATGCTAACTGCTATGACTATGAGGTGGTCCAGAGCTCCTGGATAGGGGTCAGCTCGCAGACGATAATTACGGTCAAAGATGGCAAGGTGACCCAGCGGTATTATAAATTGTTCGTTCCTCCCACCTACCAGACCCCTATTCCCCCCGATAAACTGGAATGGACAGAGACCGAAAGCCAGATAGATACGCATCCCAACGGCGGGGCCGCAGCCCCCTTAACGCTGGACGAAGTCTACAAAAAAGCCAGGACCGAATGGCTGCCCAAAAGGGCGAAATCTACGACCTACTTCGAAGCAAAGAACGACGGAATGATCTCCGACTGTGGCTATGTAGAGGATGGCTGCCAGGACGATTGTTTTATCGGGATTTCTATTGCCTTTATTCATACCCTGTAAGAACTGTCGCCAGAAGTTTTTATTTATATAAATTGCAGTCAGGATCTCAGCTCTGAGAGGGGAGTACCCTATTGTACTGCATGCCAAAGCTAAATACCTACATAAAAATTTGTATCTGCCTGCTTTTAGGTACCGCTCAGCATGTACAGGCACAATTTAATGGACTGATCTTCGCAAGCCGCGAGACGGCACCGGAGAAAAGGACTGTTTTAGATCTTACCCCGGACGGCCCCCTTTGTCTGTCCGATAGTTTTCAAATCAACTTTGATATCAGCTTTGTTCCGGGTAAAGAAAGATATTCCGGTTATGTCTTCCGGATAATCGATAAGAATAATGAGAATATCGATCTGCTGTTCGATGGCCGGGATAGATTATTTAAGGTCGTTTACAAAGAAAAGTTCACCACCATCGTTTTTCCGGCCTCGGTGTTCAACTGGAACAAATTCAGCCTGCGTTATGACGGCCATACGGGTATATCGTTCTGGCTCAACGGCAAATTTGTGGCCCGTAGCCCCGATCTGTTCAAGGACCTTTGTCTGCGTATATTCTTTGGCGCGAACTATTATCATGGATTCCGGAATACCGATCTGCCTTCCATGGAGATCAGGAACCTGGAGGTCGACGGTGGCTCGGTCACAAAGTATTTCTGGCCCCTGAATGAACTGGAGGGGGACATCGCCACAGACAGCATCAGTAATAAGAAAGCGACCGTGCTGAATCCGCTCTGGGTACGAAGCCAGCACGAACGGTGGGACGCCGCCGAAAGTTTTACTGTTAAAGGAAATCCCAGTATCGCCTTCGATCGGGTGACCGAACGTCTTTTTGTCGTCAATAACGACTCTCTTTATACATACGATACACGGACGAAACAATTGACCGCTGTCCCTTTGGGTAAACCCGAGAACAAGCTGCCGGAAGGGAATCAGTCCATTTATGACCCGAAGGCGCGAAAGCTGTACAACTTTTATATTGACCGCAAACATATCTCTGTCTATGATTCCGCAGCGGCGCAATGGGAACCGGAGCTGTCTGCGGACCGGTCGCTGACCGCCTACTGGCATGTCAATAAGTTCATTTCGGGCTATGACAGCTGTCTTTATATTATTGGCGGATATGGCTACAATAAGTATAAGAACACGATCCAACGGGTCGATCTCTATCGGCATACCTGGGACACCATGAAGGCGAGGGGATGGGACACCGTGAAGGTGACCGGGGATTATTTCGAGCCGCGGTATCTATCGGCGCTGGGTCAAAATGCGGCCGGTGATACGGCGTACCTGCTGGGAGGATATGGAAGCCAGTCAGGGGATCAGATGTTGTCTCCGGGTTATTATTATGACTTTTTTGTTTTTGATGTACGCAATAGACGTATGCAGAAGCGGTTCACCCTGAAAGAACCGGAGGATCATTTCGTGTTTGCCAATTCGTTGGTTATTAATAATGCTGACCACAGCTATTATGCCCTGACCTATCCCAAAGACCGGTTTGATACCCGACTGCGGCTTATAAAGGGATCGTTGACCGAGCCCTCCTACCAGTTACTGGGAGATGAGATCCCCTATTGGTTCAATGACGCAAAATCCTTCTCCGACCTTTTCTATTGTTCCGGAAGCCAGCTATTGATGGCTGTTACGCTCAGGCATCTGGAGGACCAGACCGTCCGGCTGAATATATATACGATAGCGGTGCCGCCTGATGCGCCGGCAGTTGCGGTTGCTGCTACGCGAAGGGGGGATAGGTATATCGTAGTGGGACTAGGTTTGGCGCTGTTGCTGGGGGGCGTGTTGGTTTTTAGGTGGAGGAGGAGTAGGGGACCGCACGCACCCGTCGTCGTGCACGCGCCGATCCAGCCGGACGCGCCAGCAACACCGGGCGAGGCGCCGGCCCCAAAACCCGGCATCTTCCTATTTGGAAACTTCACCGTCATCGACAGGGAAGGCATCGATATTACCAACCTGTTCACGCCTTTGCTAAAGGAACTATTCCTGCTGATCCTGGTCTATACCATTAAATATGAAAAGGGAGTGACCCTTGAAAAGCTGAATGAGACCTTGTGGAGCAATATGGATGAAAAGAACGCCAAAAACAACCGGGCGGTAAATATAGGCAAGCTGAAGAGTATCCTCGAAAAGCTGGGCGACTGTACCCTTAAAAAGGAAACAGGTCGATGGGTCTTTGTCTTCAATGCGCAGGAGGTATCCGTTGATTTTGCACAATTCCAACTTGCCCAAATGGATCAGCTGTTGCAACTGGTCCAACGGGGCGCCTTTCTGGCCCAGGAAAATTATGAATGGCTGGATGATATCAAATCGGATATATCCAATACGACCCTGGAGGTATTGCAAAAATTCTCGGCGACCCTCTCTGTCGCGGATCATGCCGAACTGCTGATCAATATCGCCAATGCTATCTTCTTTTTTGATGAATTAAATGAGCCAGCCCTGGCCATGAAGTGTAAAAGCCTGGTATTTTTGGGCAGACATGCCATAGCCAGGAACGTCTTTGAGAAGTTCTCCTCCAAATACAAGGATATCTACGGCGAAGAGTTCAAGGGCTCCTTCAGCGCCATTATTTAAAAAAACACGTTTTTTTTATACCTGGCCCCCCTCATTTATCCTTTTTTAATCCTTTTTTTAAGCCTCCGCCGCTTACTTTGTCCCCGTTAACTCCTCAAAAAACGATTCGCATGCCAAGACTATCTTTCTTTTCTTTCATCCTGCTATTCTATTTATGGTCGTCAACTGCCAGCGCGCAGTCCCCGGGTACACCCGAAGTCATCGTACGGGGAACGGTAAAGGATTCCAAAGGACCTGTGCGGGGTGTCTCCGTCCAGGCTAAAGGCTCGCCGGTCATTACGTCAACCGATACCGGTGGGAATTACACCATAAAGGTCCCTTCCATGAGAAGTACATTGGTCTTTTCGGCCATAGGATATGGAGCTGTAGAACAACCCGTAACCAGTTCGAGGGTCGTCAATGTGCTTTTAAGCGAAAGGGCTACCTCCTTAAATGACATCGTCGTGGTGGGATATGGAACGCAGAAAAAGGCTGATCTGACCGGTTCGATATCCTCGATAAAGGGAGCAGACCTGCAACAATCCAAGGCCATTTCCTTTATGGAAGGGATCCAGGGAAGGGCGGCAGGTGTACAGGTCACTTCTACTTCGGGCGAGCCGGGCGCGGCAGTAAGCATCAATATCAGGGGCGCCAACTCCTTTAACTCCGGTACACAGCCACTCTATGTCATCGACGGGGTGCAAATGGACGTTAACAACGGCGAAGTGGCCAGTTCTGGTTTTGGAAGTACTTCTTTGTCAAACCCGCTGGCCAGCATCAATCCGGCGGATATTGCTTCCATTGAGATCCTGAAGGATGCTTCGGCTACGGCCATCTTTGGCTCACGCGGCGCCAATGGGGTCGTCATCGTAACGACGAAAAGCGGCAGCGTCAATACGGCTTCGCTGGAAGTCAACAGCTTTACCGGTATTAGCCGGGCCAGCAAGAAGTTCCATATGCTGGGCGGTCAGGATTATGCCAACTACCGTTATTTTACCAATCCGCTTGACCCCTCTTTTGCAGTAGACACCAACGGAGATGGAAAACCGGATAAGGTCAGGGACATGACCGGTCTGCCATCCCACGACTGGCAGAAAGAAGGGATGAGAGACGCCCTTGCCCAAAACTATAATGTGAACTATTCAGGCGGAAATGCGCGAACGACGTTTGCCACCTCTGCGGGATACATGAACCAACAGGGGCTTATCAAAAATAACAGTTATGAACGCTATAATTTAAGTCTGAAGATCAACCATACCGCGACCAATCGACTAAAGATCGGGACCTCCATCAATGCTTCGCAGGCGATCGGCCATGGACCAGCATCCAACGGAGGCAACAGCGTACCGAATTATAATGGCCTGGTCCAGTATTTCCTGTTGAGCAAACCGGTGCTGGTTCCGGACCCGGGTGATCTGAGCCAGGACCCGGATGGAGCGTCTTTTGGCAGCCCCGTCGATTTTTTGAATTACTCCTATAAGCAGTCCCCTTTTTTCCGTTTGATCGCCGATCTGACGGCAGACTACCGGATCATCAACGGACTGAACTTCAACGTAAGGGGAGGAGGGATCCTAACCACATCAAAGAATAAAGAATTTTATCCGTCCAATACTTCCTGGGGATTTGCCGGCAATGGCGTGGCTATCCTGAACACCAGCAATACGAGCAACTGGTATCAGACGAGTACTTTAACCTTTACCAGGAGAATAAAAGATCATGCCCTGACCCTTCTTGGAGGATTCGAGCTCAATGGTTATACGGGTGAGACGTTCAGCATGCAAGGTCAGGGATTCGATATCCAGTCGATCAACGCAGTCGATAACATTGCTACCGCCAAGATACTTTCCCAAATACCCACAACGAATAAATATACTTATGATCGGGTATCTCAATTCGGACGGATCAACTACGGCTGGAAAGACCGTTATCTCTTCACCGCCACTCTCCGGCGGGATGGCTCTTCCAAGTTCGGGCAGGACCATAAATATGCCTGGTTCCCTTCGGCAGCACTGGCATGGCGTCTTTCGAATGAACCCTTTATGCTAAAGCAGAATATCTTCTCGGATATAAAGATCAGGGGTAGCTTTGGCGTGACGGGTAATGACCGGATACCGCCTTATCAGTCGTTGGCTACCACCGCCAATACGTTTTATTCCAGCAGCAGTGGTTCGGCCACCCTGGGTATTTCACCCAATTCCCTTGCCAATCCCGGTCTGAAATGGGAGACGACCTACCAATATGATGGAGGGGTGGATATGACACTTTTGAAGGACCGGATCAATCTTACTGTTGACCTGTATCTAAAACAGACAAAGGACCTGCTGATACAGGCCGATATTCCTGGTCAGACCGGCTATCTGAAGCAATGGCAGAACCTGGGACAGGTGGATAACAAGGGGCTGGAACTGGCACTGAATACCATCAATCTGCGACTCCGGAATTTTACCTGGAGCAGCAACTTCAATATCAGCTTCAACCGGAATAAGGTCCGGTCGCTGGGCAGCGTAAATTATATTCCCGTCAATATTACCGGTAGCGCTATCTCTGCTGTGGGGCGCGTCATTAAAGGACAGCCTATCGGGACCGCATATGGGTATGTCTTCGACGGGATCTATCAGCTGAGCGATTTTGACCTGGTGGGCGGGAGCTATGTGCTTAAGAAAGGGGTGACATCCATACTCGGACGTACTGCAAAACCCGGGGACTTCAAATACAGGGACCTGAATGGTGACGGGGTTGCGGACAATACGCACGACTACAAGATCATCAGCAACAGCAATCCCCTGCATTACGGCGGGTTTACCAATAACTTCCAGTATAAGAATTTTGAGCTGAACGTCCTGCTCCAGTGGTCATACGGGAATGATATCCTGAACACCGGCCGATATCGGTATGAAGCAGGCGGTGGTTATTTTGCCAATCTGACAAAGAGCTACTGGAACAACGCCTGGAGACCCGACAACCCCACCAATAAATATGCGGCAATAATGGGTCAGGGAAAGACGGATATCTCTTCCTATTATACAGAAGACGGGTCTTATCTGCGGCTAAAAAATGTCACGCTATCGTATACGCTGAATCCTTCTTTTTTGAAAAGAGCGGGCATCGCAGGCTGCCGGTTCTATGTCACCGGGGAGAATCTCTACACCTGGACTAAGTACTCAGGGTTTGATCCGGAGATCGCTTCCTATTCTCCCTTGCTTCCCGGTATCGACAATATTTCCTATCCGAGAGCAAGGACCTATACTTTGGGTTTAAACGTTAAATTTTAAGAATCATGAAACCGAGTTCAATAAAATATATCTGTTTCTCTGTTCTATTGCTGACTGCCGGTTTGTGCGGGTGTAAGAAGCTGCTGACAGAAAAACCATCTTCCTTTCTGACGACCGATCAGTTTTATAAGACGTCATCCGATGCCGAACTGGCCATCACCGGTGTCTATGAGATCTTAAACGCAGTAGACGTTCAGGGCAATGGCAATCAGCCCATGTGGGGGGCTTCGATGCAGTACCTTACCACCATGGGATGTGACGAGCAGATCGGGGATGTAACATTCCTCGCCGGACAACCAAACTTTCTGTCCCTCTGCAACTATACGTATACTTCTGAAAACACCTTGTTGTGGTATACTTATGCCGCGCTCTACGCAGGCATCAACCGGGCAAACTTTGTGATCGAACGGGTACCGGCCATCGATATGGATACCACCCGGCGCGGACAGATCGTAGCGGAAGCAAGGTTTTTCCGGGGACTCTATTATTCCTACCTGGGCTGGCTTTGGGGTGGGGTACCGCTGGCAGATTCTTCAGTGGTTAGCCCCACCGCTCCCAGGGCATCTATGCAGCAGATCATGCAACATGCGATGGCTGATTTTTCCTATGCCTACAACCGGCTGCCGGCACGCAACAAGTTTGATGGAAGAGTAAATAAATATACCGCCGAAGGATTTTTGGCAAAATTGAACCTATACATCGCCAGCTGTAAGGAGAATAATGTAGGTCAGTCGCTCAACTTTTCGCTTAACAGTTTTGACTGGGTAGATGCACCTTCTGCTTATCAGCAGGCATTGCAATATTGCCAGGATATCTATACAAATAGCGGCTATACCCTGCTCAAACCCTTTAACTATCTGTTCCTGGCAGCGACAAAGGCGACGGCCCGTAGCGAGCATATGATGATCGTACAGACAGGCCCCGGAGGTAACCAGGAGAATATCGTATACTCTTACCTGGCGGGCCCGGCGGGAGCCTATAATACAACGGGCGGAACATATGGCTGGGTAAGGCCGGTGAGAGAAGGATATACCCGGTTTAACAGCAATGACGGCAGAAGAAGCCTGAGTTTCAGCGGAGCTATGCCGTCGAGTGCGACTACCACGCCTTTCGAGACCATCGGTGGGTACAAATATTTCATACCATCCGCCATTGTCACAAATCTCTCCAACATGAGTATCTGCAAATGGCGGCTTGACAATCCCGTAGATCGTATTAACAGGGGAGTTCCGAATTGGGCAGGAGATATCGATTGGGGTGTGTTAAGATACGGCGACGTATTGCTGATGTATGCAGAGGCAAAGTATAAGACGGGCGATGAAGCCGGTGCAAGGGCATTGTTCAGCGAATTACGGACAAGGGCTGTTGCTGGCGATCTGACGAAATTGAACACGATCACGACGGCTTATAATAAAACGGATTTTATGCAGGAATTACTGGACGAGCGGTCGCGTGAATTGCTGGGAGAGGGGTGGAGAAGATTTGACCTGATAAGGACCGGGAAGCTGAAGTCGGTGGTTGCAGCGATGGACCCCTCTGTCATGTTTCCAAGAGAAGATGTAAAAACCATACAATCCAATTTTGCTGACAATAAAATCTGGTATCCGCTGCCGAGCAGGGAGATCTCGACGAACAGCAATCTGGTGCAGAATCCCGGTTATTAAATAACTATTGATGAAACATAGACTTATCCTGGCGATGGCCAGCTGGCTGTATTTTTCGCCAGCGGCGGCAACTACCTACAATATTCTGGACTATAAAGCTAAGGCGGATGCCAGAACGGTGAACACACTCGCTATTCAACAGGCGGTCGACGACTGTG